>ENA-OPZM01000125-OPZM01000125.1-human-gut-metagenome-genome-assembly--contig:-NODE-125-length-32414-cov-15.435376_pt1 | contig 32414 bp, 34 predicted proteins | sample MGYA00242478_ERZ504493 | MGnify/ENA primary metagenome ERZ504493 (study PRJEB26092, sample SAMD00036227) | human gut metagenome | host: Homo sapiens | study: EMG produced TPA metagenomics assembly of... | reverse complement strand
CCACGACCTGCGCTCCGATCGCAAGTCCTGCGGGCAGCTCGTTGGCCGGCAGCTGCACGGTGACGCGAATCGTGCCACCCATGCCTGCGCAGCTACGCGCACGTCCACGCGGGCCAGCGCGCCGAGGAAATGCACCATCTCCACGCGGCCAAGTTCGCCGGCTCCGTGGACGGCATCGGCATCGTTGGTCAGTTCGATCGTCATGTTCTCGGGGCGCACCAGCACCGTGGAGGCGTCGGTGGCGGAACCGTCCAGCAGCGGGACGCGCTGGCCGAACACCACGGCCTCCTCACCGTTGGCGATTCCCGGCAGACGGTTGGTCAGGCCGATGAAGGTGGCCACGTATTCCGTGCCGGGGCGGCGGTACAGCGTCTGCGGGTCGGCGATCTGCTCGATGCGGCCGTGGTTCATCACGCCGATGCGGTCGGCCACGGCAAGGGCTTCTTCCTGGTCGTGGGTCACGAACACGGTGGTGGTGCCGGCTTCGAGCTGGATGCGGCGGATTTCGTCTCGCAGCTGCACGCGCACTTTGGCGTCCAATGCGGACAGCGGCTCGTCGAGCAGCAGCACACGCGGTTTCACGGCCAGCGCACGGGCCAGGGCCACGCGCTGCTGCTGGCCGCCGGACATCTGCTGCGTGTACTTTTTCGCCTGGTCGGCAAGTCCGACCAGTTCCAGTTTCTCCATGGCCTGGCGGCGGCGTTCCGCACGGTCCACGCCTCGGATTTCAAGGCCGAATTCCACGTTCTGCAACGCGGTCATGTGCGGGAACAGCGAGTAGGCCTGGAACACCATGGCCATGTCACGCTTGTTGACGGGCACGCCGGTCACGTCCTGGCCGCCGACGAGGATGCGTCCGGCCTGAATGTCTTCCAGTCCGGCCAGGGAGCGCAGCGCGGTGGATTTGCCGCAGCCGGAGCCGCCCAGCAGCACCACCATTTCGCCCGGATTGATTTCCAGGTTGAAATCGTCCAACGCCTTGACGGTCGAACCGGGGTAGATCTTGTCTACACCAAGCATCTGCACACCGCCGCCGCGCGCTTCGGAATCCTTGAGCACGGCCTTCGCCGCTTCGGTCACCACGTTGGGTTCGGTATCGGAGAACGCTTCCGAGGTATGGGCAACCACCGCCTTCTGTTCGGCGAGAGTCATGAGTTGTCACCTTCCTTGTTCCGACGCATCGCGCCGGAAATCAGATCGAGAGCCACCAGCAGAATCACGCCGAATAGCAGTGCCAGCAGCGACATTGCGGTGGAGATTTGCGAATTGGATTGGCCGAGCTGATACAGCGCGACCTGTAGGTTCATACGGCCGAGCAGTGAGGCGACGGTGTATTCGCCCAGCACCACGGCTATGGAGATGAACGATGCGGACAGGATCGACTGCCACAGGTTCGGAATGAGTACGCGGAAGAATACGCGCGGCCATGAAGCGCCGAGGGACCGTGAGGCCTCGCATAACGTCTTCACGTCGATGGAATTGAGTCCCACGCAAGCGCGCGGAAGGCAAACGGCATGACCAGCACCACGTAGCGAAGCACAGCCAGATCGGGTTGGTGCTCAGCACGTCGGCGGACAGCCAGCGGTAGATCGGTCCCAGGCCAACCACCAGCACGATGGCCGGAATGGTCAGCGGCAGCGTGGCCACCCATTCGATGGCGCGTTCCAGTCTGCGCGAGCGGATGTGCACGATCACCATGGTGGGCACGAGCAGTACGAGCATGATCAGCACGGTCACCACGCACAGCGCGAGCGAAGCGCCGAGGCCGCTCCACAGGTGCTCAGGTCGGCGCCGAGCGCGCTGCCGTCGCCGGTGAAGATGGCGATCCACGGTCGAAGCTCCATTTTCCGGACAACGGGTGTCGGATGGTGAACAGGAACATGGACACCAGCGGCACGAACAGGAACAGCAGCGTCACCGTGAGAATGATGGTTTTGACGATGCGTTGCTTGCCGAGTCTGGCCGCACGCAGCTGCGGCGGCATGGTTTGCGATTCCTGCATGTTCTGCTTTTCCTCCGATTGCGCGCTTACGGTTTGCGTATTTGCGTTCACTGCCATCTTCCGGCCCTCTTTTCCACGGCGTGGCTGATCATCATGACCACCGCCACGAGACGATCATGGCGAAGGCGAGCACCTGCGCGAATCCTTGCTGGTTCGGGTCCATTTCGTTGCGCATCGCGCCTTGGATCATCAGCGGCACGAGAATCGAACGCTGGGAGAACAGCGCGGCGGCCGTGGCGTATGCGGAGAACGCGGACGCGAACAGCAGCAGGAACGCGGAGATGAATCGCGGCGCCAGAATCGGGCCGGCCACGCGCGTCCAGTATTGGAAGGTGTTGCCGCCGAGGCTTTCCGTGGCTTCGCGCCACTGCGGGCGGATGGAATCGACCGCGGGCAGGAAGATGATGATCATCAGCGGAATCTGGAAGTAGCAGTAGATGGTGATCAGGCCCGGCAGCGAGCTGAGCCAGTTCGGATTCACCACGTAGCCGGTCAGCTGTTTGATGAGCATGGTGCCCACGCCGTTGATGCCGATGGTGGCGATGAACGCGAACGCCAGCATCACGCCGCCGAATTGGGCGAGTACCGACGAGATGGCCGAAATCATGCGGCGCAGCAGGCCGTTCGGCTTGGAGCCGATGACGAGGGCGTAGCTGGCGAGCGCGCCCACGATGGCGCCGATGACCGCGGATGCGACCGATACGAGTATCGACGTGCCGAATGCGGCGATGGTGTTCGCTTCGAAAAGTTTGTTGAAGTTCGCCACGGTGAAGCTGCCGTCGGCGGATTGGAAGGCGCCCACGATGACGATGACCGTCGGGGCGAGCAGGAAGCACGCGGTGTAGGCGAAGAACGGGATGGACACGGCGATGGTGCCGAGTTCACGCCTATGCGCGGCAAACGAGATGGCGGAGGAGCCGCGCGCTTGGCGTGAGCTCCTGAGGTAAGCACTGCGGTCATGTCAGTTGCCGATGGTCTTGTCCCAGTTGTCCTGGAGCCATGTGGTGATGCGGGTGGAATCCTCGTTGGTGTAGCTCACCGGATCGCCGTCGATGGTGATGGCGTTCTTGAGGGTGGTCTGGTCGACGGCGCCGTCCTTCTTCATGGAGTCGAGCAGTACCGGGTTCGCGCCGCCCTTGAACCAGTCGTTCTGGGCGTCGGCGCTGTACAGGTATTCCTCCCACAGGCGGGCTGCGGCCGGGTGCGGGGCGTCCACGTTGATGGCCTGGTTGTAGTAGCTGACCACCTGGGCGTTCTTGAAGGTCTTGAACTTCCAGTTCACGCCCTTGGCCTTGAGGCTCTTCTGGTAGGAGGCCTGGTTGTAGGTCCAGTCCATCACCACGCCGGTCTGGCCGGAGTCGATGGTGCCGTCGGTCACGTCGACGGTGGTGAGGTTGCCGCAGTCCTTGAGCTTCTTGAAGAAGTCGAGGCCCGGCTGCAGGTTCTTGATGTCGCCGCCGGCCAGCTGGTTGATCATCAGGTAGCCGTTGAACGCGGCGCCGGCTTCGGCCGGCTTGCCGTTGAGCGCCACGGTTCCGGCGAACTTCGGGTCGGTCAGGTCGTTGATGGACTTGATGTCGCCGTACTTGTCGGCGTTCCAGCCGATGGACATGATGCCGGTGTAGTCGGCGTAGTACTTGCCGTCCTTATCCTTGACGGAATCCGGGATCTTGTCCCAGGCCTGCACCTTGTACGAGGCGAAGTTGTCGGTGCTGGTGGAGGCCACGGCCAGGCCGAGGTCGTACACGTCCGGAGCGGCGTCGGTGCCCTTGTTGGTCTTGCCGGCGTCCACTTCCTCCTTGGAGGAGGCGTTCGGGTTCTGCTCGTTGATCTTGATCTTCGGATACTTCTTCTTGAAGCCGCTGATCACGTCACCGTAGTTGGACCAGTCGTGCGGAAGCGCGATCACGTTGAGCGCGCCTTCCTTTTCGGCAGCGGCCACGAGGCCGTCCATGCCGCCGAAATCGGAGATCGAAGTGCCTTTGCGGACTTTTCGTCCACTTTCACGGTTTTACCGGCGTTGGAGGCGCTATCGGTGGAATTAGCGTTACTTGATCCGCAGGCGGCCATGGAGCATGCGAGCACGGCGGCGAGCGAGCCGACGGCGATCTTGCGCAAAGCGTTCATCGTTTTCGTTTCCCTTGTTGTTTTGTTGTTCTTGGAATCGACAACATGGAAACGTAATGGCGTTACCTAACGTAGTGTCAAAGAATAAGTAAAGCCGAAGCGATTTTTAGGAATATTCCCGTTTCGCTTCGGCAAACTTACGATGAACTGGCCTTTTTCGTGTTGCTTCGTGTTGCTTTCTTTGCGCTTTTCAGCTTGGAATACGGCACGGCTTCGGCTCAGTTCGGCTGAGATTCAGGATTCAGCGCAGCACGCCTTCGATGAGCATGGTGATCAGGTCGGTGTAGCGCACGCCGGTGGCTCCCATGCCTTGGGGTACATGGAGATGGACGTGAAGCCCGGCATGGTGTTGATTTCGTTGACCATCACCTTGCCGTCCTTGGTCACGAAGGTGTCCACGCGGCTCAGACCGGCACCGTCCACGGCGACGAACGCCTTCTTGGCGGTTTCGCGTACAAGGTTCAGCGTCTCTTCCGGCAGATTGGCGGGCACTTCCACGTGGCTTGCGGCAGCGTCCATGTACTTGCTGTCGAAGTCGTAGAACTGGTCGTCGCCTTCGGCGCGCTTGTCGAGCACGATTTCGCCCGGCCAGCTGGCCTGCGGCGCTTCGCCAGCCTTCGGACACAATACCGCGCATTCGATTTCGCGCGCGTCGATGCCCTGTTCCACGAGGATGCGCCAATCGTGGCGGGACGCCTCGTACACGGCGGCCGCGAGTTCGGCCGCATCGCCCTCATGCTCCACCTTGGTCACGCCGAAGCTGGAGCCGGCGCGGGACGGCTTGACGAACAGCGGATACTGCAAGCCGGCTTCGCTAACCTGCGCCATGATCGCATCGGCGTTGGCCTTGAATTCGGAAGCCTTGTCGAAGGAACGCGCGTCGAGCGTGATGCCGGGCGCGACGGGAATGCCGGCGGCCGCAAGCAGCACCTTCGTGTAATGCTTGTCCATGCAGGCCGCGGAGGCGAGCACGCCGCACCCCACGTACGGCACGCCCATCATTTCGAACAGACCCTGGATGGTGCCGTCCTCGCCGTACGGCCCGTGCAGCACGGGGAACACCGCGTCCACATGGCCGAACGGGGTCAGCGTACCGTCATCCTCGCGGGCGAAGAAGCCGTCCTGTCCGAGAGCCACTTCAAGCACCACGTCCTTGGCGCCTGGGGTTTTCTCCACGGTCGGCAGGCCTTCGTCCAGGCTCCATCCGAGCGGATTCTCACCGTTGACGATCCACTTGCCGTCCTTGGTGATGCCCACCGGAATGGCTTCGAACTTGTCCGTGTCCAGCGCGCGCAGCGCACTCGCAGCGGAGATGCAGGAGATCGAATGCTCGTCGGCCTTGCCGCCGTACATCACCACAATGCGCTTTTTTGCCATATCTATAGCCTTTATTCCTTAACTCTTATGACTTTTCAGGATTTTTGCCAAGCATCCAGCATACAAGCCGGCTGCTACTCCTCGGTGATGCCTTCGCCGAACAGTTCGGACAGCATCTGCGCGCAGGAGATGCCGTCGTCCAGCACGTGGCTCATGGCCGTGGCGAGCGGGGTCGGCACACCGTACTGCTTGCCCAACGCCACCACCGCGTCGGTGGTCGGCACGCCTTCGGCCACGCCGTTGCTCACCTTGGTGGCCTCTTCCACGCTCAGGCCCTTGCCAAGGTTGGAGCCGAACGTGTAGTTGCGGCTCAGCGGGGAACCGCAGGTGGCGATGAGGTCGCCCACGCCGGCAAGTCCGGCGAAGGTCTTCGGATCGGCTCCGGCCGCCTCGCCCAGCGCGGTCAGTTCGGCAAGGCCGCGGGTTTCGATCATGGCCGCGGTGTTCTCGCCGTAGCCTGCGCCACGGGCCATGCCCACGGCGAGCGCCACCACATTCTTCAGCGATCCGCACATTTCCAAGCCGATCACGTCGCGCGTCACGAACGCACGGAAGTAGTCGGTGGTGCAGGCGGTGGCGATGGTACGCGCGTTGTCGATGTCCGCGCAGGCGACCACGGTCGCGGCCGGCTCGCGGTCGGCGATCTGCTTGCTCAGGTTCGGTCCGGAAATGGCGGCGAAGCGTTCCGCCGGAAGGTCGAGCGTTTCCATGACGACTTCGTCCATGCGTTTGCCGGTGGTGCGTTCGATGCCTTTCATCAGGGAGGCCACGAGCGCGGTCTCGGGGATGAGTCCCTTGAATTCGGTCAGTGCCACGCGTGCGAACTGCGCGGCGATGGCCACGATGACGATGTCGGCGTTGGCCACGGCTTCGGCGCGGTCTCCGGTGGCGGTCATGTTGCTGGGCAGCGTTTCCACGCTGGGCAGGCGCACACCGTTGTGGTGATGGTCACGAATACCTTCCACGATTTCCGGTTCGATGGCCCACATGGTCACGTTGTTGCCCGCGTCGGCAAGCACTTGACCGAAGGCCGTTCCCCAAGCGCCAGCGCCCAGTACCGTCACATTCGCCATGAATTTTGCTCCTTGGATTATTTGGATTGCTTTTTGCGGCCGAGCGTATGCCACATCGGCCGCCGCTTTCAATCGACGTTGTCTTATGCTACCGCCGGCTACGCACACCGGCCGCGTGTTCCGGTCGCACGCGTATTTTGTTCGCCGCCGGAACGGGTGTGTGGGGAAAAATCAGTCTTTCACGCGACTCATGGTGCGGTAGTCCCAGTAGCCGTCAGGTGCCTGTTCGCCGCGGATTTCGGCCATGATTTCGGTCATGCGCACGCGGATGCGGCGGGTCAGTTCGTCGGCGCGGTCCGTCGGCACTTCGTCTCCCCAGGAATCGCAGCCGTCAAGCAGGTCCGCGTAGTCGAGCGCTTCGTCGTAGCACATCACCACGTTCTTGCGCGGCCACGGCCACCAGTGGTTGATGCTGGCCGCGCCCCAGGTCACGGCACAGTACAGCGGCACCTGGCAGCCGAGTCGGCGTGAGGATTCGAGGGCGATCACGCCCACGCCGTTTTTCATGCTCATCGGCCATTTTTGCGGGTCGCGCGTCACGGTGCCTTCCGGCCATACGGTCAGCGGGCGGCCGGAAGTGAGGATTTCCACGGACGTTTCCTCGATGGCTTTGGCCTTGCCCGCGCGGCGCTGCACCGGCTGCATGCCGACCAGCTGGAACCATTTGCCGATCAGCGGCCATTTGGCCATTTCCGCCTTGGCCATGTAGCGCGGACGGCGGCCCTGATGGAACAGCGACACCATCGGCACGAACACGTCGTACATGGTCACATGCGTGGCGGCGGTGATGAACGGGCCGGTTTCCGGCACGTGTTCCAAGCCCCAGGCCTTCACTTTGCTGTGATTGCGCAGCACCACGTCGCAGCCGGTCAGCAGGCGATGCGTGGCTTTGGGGTTCTGCGCTTCGATTTCCGCGGTGTTGGCTTTGCGCGGACCGGTCGGGAAATCGTGGGTCGGGTCTACAAGATGATGCTTCTGCGCGAGTTTTGCGACTTGCTCGTCGCTCAGCGGCTTCACTGCGGAGCGCGGCGACGGTTTTCCTTTGGATGCCATGGCTTCCATTGTGCCACCGGCGCCGATACGTTCGTCATCGATGTTTTCCGCGTTATCTTGCTTTTTACTGCCTCATGCCATCGTTTTCTGCATCATTTGGCCGTCAAATGATGCAGAAGACGGGCGATAAGGCAGAAAAGGGAATGTGCGGAAGATGCGGAAGGCACGGAAAGCATGTTTGCGATTGCGGCGGCGGCAATCGCGGATAAAACAAAACCGGCACCCGCGTAAGGCGAGTGTCGGTGAAAGCAACATGGGCGTTCGACGCGACTGTCAATCGCAACTGTTCAATTGCGAATCATCAATCACGATTGGCCAATCGCAATAAATCAGCCGCAGCCGATTCATCGAACCAATCGCAGCGAATCAGTCGAAATCTGCGCCGAGAGCCTCCAACTTGCCACGGAAGTCGGCGTAGCCACGGTCGATCAGGGAGATGCCCTGCACGTTGGACGGCCCCTTGGCGGCGAGCGCCGCGATCAGGTGGCTGAAGCCGCCGCGCAGATCCGGCACGTCGATGTCACGGCCGGTCAGCGGGGTCGGTCCGAAGATGACCGCGGAATGCTTGTAGTTGCGCTGTTGGAAGCGGCACGGCAGGGAGCCGAGGCATTCGCGGTACAGCTGAATCGTGGCGCCCATCTGCACCAGCGGCTTGGTGAAGCCGAAACGGTTCTCATACACGGTCTCATGCACGATGGAAAGGCCGTTGGCCTGGGTCAGCGCCACGACGAGCGGCTGCTGCCAGTCGGTCATGAAGCCGGGTGCACGTCAGTTTCGATGGCCACCGGCTTCAGATCTCCGCCCGGATGCCAGAATCGGATGCCCTTGTCGGTGATGTCGAATTCGCCGCCGATCTTGCGGAACACGTTCAGGAAGGTCATCATTTCCGGCTGGGTGGCGCCCTTGACGAAGATGTCGCCATGGGTGGCGAGCGCGGCGGACGCCCAGGAGGCGGCCTCAATGCGGTCGGTCAGAGACGTGTGCGTGTAGCCCTTGAGCTCCTTGACACCTTCGATGCGGAACGTGCGGTCCACGTCCACGGAGATGATGGCGCCCATCTTCTGCAGCACGCTCACCAGATCCATGATCTCAGGTTCGATGGCGGCGCCGGAAAGCTCGGTCTTGCCTTCGGCGAGCACGGCGGCGAGCAGTGTCTGCTCGGTGGCGCCCACGGACGGGTACGGCAGGTGGATCTTCGCGCCATGCAGACCGTTCGGAGCGGTGATGTGAATGCCGTCCTTGTGTTCCTTGTCCACGTTCGCGCCGAGCTTGCGCAGGGTTTCCAGATGGAAGTCAATCGGACGACCGCCGATGTTGCAGCCGCCGAGCGCCGGAATGAACGCTTCGCCCAGACGGTGCAGCAGCGGGCCGGAGAACAGAATCGGAATGCGGGACGAGCCGGACAGCGTGTCCACGTCGGCCACGTCGGCGAGTTGCACGTTGGTGGCGTCGATCGTCACCACGCCGTTCGCGCCGTCCACGGTCACGTCCACGCCGTGCAGGCGCAGCAGGTCGGACACCACGTGCACGTCGCGGATTTCCGGAACGTTCTTCAGCACGGATGTGCCCGGGGCCAGCAATGCGGCGACCATGGCCTTGCTTACGAAGTTCTTCGCGCCGCGCACCTTGATGGTGCCGTTCAGCGGCTTGCCGCCTTCGACGTGCAGAATGTCGTTCTTATTGTCAGACACGCTCAACCTCTTTCGATTCCCTTTTGGATCAAGCTCAAAAAACACTGCTGCTTAGTTTGCCATAAGGCATGTAGCATGTTCGCGAAAAACGGAATTCAGCGCAGTGTCTCCTTAATTTCGCGCGCGAGATTCGCATCCCACATGGCTCCGGTGGCGCTCATCACGCGTTCGCGCCAGCCTCACGGTACGCCTTGTAGTCGTCAGGACGGATCACGCCGCCCACGCCCACGATGCGAAGTCGAAGCCGAGTTTTTCACGGATGGCGGCGAGCCTGCCGACCATGTCGAGACCGGCGCCACGAATGGCGTTGCCGCACACGCCGGAACGGTCACGTCCGACTCCCGGCAGCGCTGGTTGCCGTTCGCGTCCACCAGGCGCGCGGAAATCGTGTTGATGGTGGAGAAGCCTTGCACGGTGCCATGTCCGACGGTTTCCCTGACCATGGTTTCCAGGTCGGTGTCGTTGGGAATGTAGGCGAGTTTCACGATGAGCGGGCGATCGCCGATTTCGTTTTTCACGGCTTCCGTGATTTCCCCCACCAGATGCGGGTCGTGGCACAGCAGGCGATTGTGACCTTCGTTGGGGCAGCTGGTGTTCATTTCCATCAGTCCGGCTCCGGTTTCCGTAACCAGATGCGCGGTGGTGACATGGTCGGCGATGTACGCCTTGCGGTCCATGCCGTCCACGCGGGAACCTTGGAAGCTGGGCACGAGCAGCTGCCCGTCGCCGGCGGCGGCGATCGCCTTCTTCATGTCCGGCTGCCATTCGTCGGGGTCACGCGACGGCACGCCGAAACTGTTGGAGATCGAAATCGGAAGCTCATATCGGGTGTCGGCAAGCACGCCTTCATCCAGTTCGGCGCTGCCGGGAACCAGCGACCCGTCTGCGTTCTTCGGATGCACGGCGAGCACGTTCGGGAAGGCGTTGCAACCCCACGCGCGGGAGCGGACCGTCTTGTACACCGCCAAATCGAAACCCATGCGGAAGGCGGCGGTGGTGAACCGCTCGTTCAGCAGCGGACCGGCGGGAATGCCAAACGGCAGGTTCACGCGGAAGCCGAGGAATTCCTCGGCCTGGTCGGACGACTGCGACTGGGTGGTCTGTGCAGACTGCGCGGAGGCGCCGGCAGCGGAATCGCCCTTCATCACTTCGGCGAACGCACCGAACGGCCCCTGCAGATAGTTGTCTTCATACGTGCGATTGACGTCGTAAAACGGCGCGAAACTCTGGCTCATACTGCTCCCCGAAATTGTTCTCGTGTCATGTTTTGGATATGCGATGCGAACACACGAAATGTCATGTCCACTGTAACGCGACACACGTCCCGCCTGCACGCCCCGTCTCACCTTGGAAACCTCCTTGGCTAGGACTTCCCCAGACGAGTTTGGGCTCTCGATCCAGGTCAAGTCCAGAGAACCGGAACGCCGTCATGAGCCGGTATGCTCGGCAAGACGGTACTTGCGTCCGCGTCCGACGCCTATTGGTTCAATAACACCGTCTTTCACCAGTGAGGCCAATATCTCCCGGGTACGGGTGAGGCCAAGCCCCAGCACCACAGCCAGATACGAGGTGGGTTGCGGTCCGCCGACCGTCAACGCATAGGTGATTTTCTCCAACTGGCTTTGCGGCCTGATCGCATTGCCGAAATCGGCAGGTAGGGCCACGTTCTTGCCGAATGTGCCGACCATGTCGTTCAAACGGTCAGCCCCGCGAGCGCCAATCCTATGGACCGTACCAGTGCCATGCTCCGAATTCCGCATTGTCGGCGACTCCGCACCAACAGGCCCCCGCCATCTGCAGAGACTCCGGGAACAGCAGAAGCTCCGGCGATCATGGAATCTCCGGCGATCTTGCGCGGATACAACGTAAGCTGCACACGCCCCGGATCGTCGAACACTTCCAATTCCGGCGCGGCGGTTCCTGCGAACAGGCAGCCTTCACGCATCACGTCAAAACCACTGCCCGCCTTTTCTCCGATGCCAATCAGATTGAACATTTTCATCAACGTGGGATTCCGCGTATCCGAAATGCCGCCTTGCATCACCTCTTCGGAGGAAAGACGCAGGCTGCCGGGATTCGACAATACGATTCTGTCGTAATACTGAATGATCACCGTGCCCCGGCGAATGAAGTAATCGGCATGAACGAGCGTGTTGGTGACAGCCTCACGAACGGCCTTATCCATCAGATTGTCATCAATCCTATGCAAATCGGCATCAAGCTGGAACGGATGGGCAACAGCCGACCGCAGACGATTGACCACCTTGCCCCAAAAATCGTACAAGTTGCCCGACCAAGTGCCATCATCCGACGTGAATCGGTCATTCCACCGCTCCTGGTCGTCCATGACCTCGCGATAGTCCAGGAAATAGTAGGGGAATTCGGACGTGATTCGCCACGCCTCACCGAACATCAGCAATCCGGCTCGTGTGGGACGCACCTGAGAACCATCAAGCCGCAACGCTTCGATGCGAAGCAGGAAATCCTCATCAGACAATCCGACCCATGGATGGCCGGGCCGTCTGTTCTTGAACTGCCGACGATATGATGCGACGCTATCCGCGTTGAGCGCGTCAGCACCCATGCCTTCAACAATCGTTCTGTCCAAGGGAAGCAGGTCACTGTCCCGAAGCATGGCACGAACCGTTTCCTCATCGCACAGATAATCGCCATCGCCATTACGCCGGTATGAGCCCGTCATCGGATTCTGGCCCACGTACACGGGAATACAGTCCCTCGCCGCACGAGGAATGTCGATGGAAATAACATCTCCCTGCGAGGTATGGCGAATCACCACGTCGTTGTCGCTCAGCACAACGGCACTGACCTTCGATGGATCATGCACCATGTTCCAAAAATCCTGCGCCATGTTCCGCGCATCATCTACTCCGGTGATATACAAAGAATGATCTTCATGCTCGGACACGCCCAGCAGAATCAGCCCACCTTCGGTATTGGCGAAGGAGCTGTACGTCTCCCATAAACTGTGGGGCAGGCCGCCCTTGGCACGTTTCGCTTCCAAACGGTTGCCTTCACGCATCCGAGGAACCTCCCGGGACCACCAGGCATCATCGTGCTCGCTACCGTCCATTGGCCATCACCGCCTTACCTACCACGCGTTTTACGCTCGTTTTGCCGCCGCTTTGCCGTCGTATTATGATTTTACCACCGCTTTGCGCGCGCTTTGCCACCGCTTTGTGGAATTTGCTGTTGGCGGAAAGGTGATGGAAGGTAAACAAAAAGCCCGGCTTGGGTGCCGGGCTTGGGAAAAGTTAGATGTGGTTGCGGTCAGCCAATGATGAAATGGGCTACCGTCGCGATCAGCCAACGGGCCTATCTGCAATTACGGACTGCGCTGCGCGCAGGCTCATTGCTGCCCTCGTTTCGGACTCGGGCAAGGCCCTGTCGGCAGTGCACTGCGACCAGCCATCGCGTCAGATGATGCCGCGATCGGCCAACGGGCCTTGCCAATCAGGGTATTCACCCTCACGGGCGGATTCGATCGGCTGTTCCGGCTCGCGCTTGACCGGCAGGGTCTTCGGCTTGAACGGGAACTTTTCGGCGCGCATCTTCTCGTATGCGATGATGTCGTCTTCGTGCTGCAGCGTCAGGTCGATGTCGTCGTAGCCGTTCATCAGACGCCAGCGGGTGTAGTCGTTCACTTCGAACGGCAACGTCACATCGCCGCAGGTGACGGTACGGTCTTCCAGGCTGACGGTCATTTCGCGGCCCGGCTCCTCGTCCAGCAGCTTCCACAGCAGCTCAATGGATTCCTGCGGCATAATTGCGGCCAGCACGCCGTTCTTGGCGGTGTTGCCGTAGAAAATGTCGGCGAAACGGGAGGAAATCACCACGCGGAAACCGTAATCGTGCAGCGCCCACACGGCGTGCTCGCGGGAGGAACCAATGCCGAAATCCGGGCCGGCCACAAGGATCTTGCCCTGCTTGTATTCCGGCTTGTTCAGCACGAATTCCGGGTCGCGGCGCCACGCGTAGAACAGGGCGTCGTCGAAGCCGCTTTTCTTCACGCGCTTCAGGAACACGGCCGGGATGATCTGGTCGGTATCAACGTTGGAACGGCGAAGCGGCACGGCCACGCCGGTAAGGGTAGTCAGTTTTTCCATGTCAACAAATCCTTCGATTGCCTATCGATATTCGATTTCGATATTTCGATTACTTACGATTGCGTTCGCAGCTTCCGCTCGCAGCAGGCTCACAGGTCGGCCGGCGAGCAGATGGTGCCGCGGATGGCGGTCGCGGCGGCAACGGCCGGCGACGCCAGATGCGTGCGCGAACCCTTGCCCTGACGGCCTTCGAAGTTGCGGTTCGAGGTGGAGATGGAACGTTCGCGGGCCACCATCTTGTCCGGGTTCATGCCCAGGCACATGGAGCAGCCGGCGTTACGCCATTCGGCGCCGAAGTCCTTGAAAATCTTGTCGAGGCCTTCCTTTTCCGCCTGCAGGCGCACGCGGGAGGATGCCGGCACCACGAGCACGCGGTGGATGTTGTCGGCCTTGTGGTGGCCCTTCATGATGGAGGCGGCCACGCGCAGATCCTCAAGACGGCCGTTGGTGCAGGAGCCGATGAACACGGTGTCCACGGCGATGTCCTTGATGGCCATGCCCGGCTTCAGTCCCATGTAGGCGATGGCACGCTCGGCGGCGGAACGCTCGGTCTCGTCGTTGAAGGAGGCCGGATCCGGCACCACGCCGGAGATCTTCACGCCCTGGCCCGGGTTGGTGCCCCACGTGACGTACGGCTCGAGGTCTTCGGCGTTGATGGTCACTTCCTTGTCGAACACGGCATCGTCATCGGTCTTCAGCGTCTTCCAATATTCGACGGCCTTGTCCCACATCTCACCTTCCGGCGCGTGCGGACGGCCCTTCAGGTATTCGAAAGTCACCTCGTCCGGGGCGATCATGCCTGCGCGGGCGCCGGCTTCGATGGACATGTTGCAGATGGTCATGCGGGCGTCCATCGACAGCTTCTTGATGGCTTCGCACGGTATTCGATAACGTGGCCCTGGCCGCCGCCGGTGCCGATCTTCGCGATGATGGCCAGAATAATATCCTTGGCGGTGACGCCCTTCGGCAGGTCGCCTTCGATGTTCACGGCCATGGTCTTGAACGGCTTCAGGCTCAGGGTCTGCGTGGCCATGACGTGCTCCACTTCGGAGGTGCCGATGCCGATGGCCATAGCACCGAACGCGCCGTGGGTGGAGGTGTGCGAGTCGCCGCACACGATGGTCATGCCCGGCTGGGTCAGACCCAGCACCGGAGCGAACGCGTGGACCACGCCCTGGTCAGCGTCGCCGAGCGGGCACAGACGCACGCCGAAATCCTTGCAGTTCTTTTCCAGCGTGCTCAGCTGCAGCGCCGAAGTCTCGTCCGGATTCGGACGGTCGATGTCGACGGTCGGCGTGTTGTGGTCTTCCGTGGCAATCAGCTGGTCGACGTGACGCGGCTTGCGTCCTGCCAGACGCAGACCTTCGAACGCCTGCGGGCTGGTCACTTCGTGCATGAGCATCAGGTCGATGTACAGCAGGTCGGGAGCCCCATCGCTACCCTTGCGTACCAAATGATCGGCCCAGACCTTCTCGGCCAATGTAGTTCCCATTGTGGGACCTCCTCAGATTTTTCCTCACTAATTTCCTCGCGGCTATTGCCTTGCCGCATTCTTCGTGCTATAAGCCTATGGGCTTGAAACGGGTTCGAGGTCCTTCATGCCGGTATATGAGATATGAACGAGGGACGAGCGCGGCAAACGCGGAAAAGTTACTTCCCGTCTTCTTACGGCATATGCGCAATCGTTGAAATTTCAGCATTTTCCCAGCTTCGCCAGCCGGTGGAAGCAAGGTAAATAATCTGCTTTACCCCAGTCGCGAACCACATACATTTTGCATTTCAATATGTGAGATGGCATAATTCAGCGTATGACTTCTTCTTCGAATACGAGCAACGTCATGCCCAAAACGCAGGCCATGAACGCCACGAACGAGGCAAACGGCAATTACGCAGCCACCCCGCAAAGCAACGAAATTCATTCCGGGGTCGGCGTGCTCGACAAGACAGTCAAGATTCTCGACGCTCTTGAATCCGGCCCAGCCACACTCGGACAGCTGGTTTCCGCGACCGGTCTGGCTCGTCCGACCGCGCATCGTCTTGCGATCGCGCTGGAACGTCACCGTTTCGTTTTGCGCGACCAGCACGGTCGTTTCGTGCTCGGATCGCGATTCGCGGAACTTGCGGCCGCAGCCGGCGAGGACCGTCTGTTGACCGCCGCCGCGCCGATTCTGCAGACCCTGCTCGACCGCACCGGCGAATCCGCGCAGATCTACCGCCGTCAGGGCGATCAGCGCGTCTGCATCGCAGCCGTCGAGCGCGCGTCCGGCCTGCGAGATTCCATTCCGGTTGGTGCGATGCTGTCCATGGAAGCCGGTTCCGCAGCCAGATTCTGCTGGCTTGGAGGATTCCGAACGCCTGCATCAGGGTCTTCGCCACGCCAAGTTCACTGCGGCCAAGCTCACCGCCGTCCGCAAGCGCGGCTGGCCGAGTCGATCAATGAACGCGATGAGGGCGTGTGTTCGATTTCCGCGCCGATTCGCAACGCGTCCGGCCAGGTGATCGCCGCCATTTCGATTTCCGGCCCGAATGGCCGTATGGGTGCCAACCCCGGCCGCCGTTACGCGCCGCTGGTCATGGCCGCCGGAAAGTACCTCACCGACGCGCTGATCAAGGCGTCTTCCGGCCGCTGACAGGTCCGCGACCAGTCGCATACGTAACGTAAAAGCTGACGATGGAAAGTTCCCATCGTCAGCTTTTTTGTGTTCATTCCAAAGTTGGATGCCGGAAACCAGAACAGTCACCGGCGGAACAGCGAGACCAGCTTGTTCCACGTCTTGCTCCACCACGTCGGCCTGTGGAGCAGGTCCATGCCTTCCGAATCGGGCTTCGATTCGCTGGTCATGCCGTAGGCGTAGGCCTTGCCCGCGCTGGGTTTGCCCACCAGCTCGTCGTATTCCAACAGCTGCGTGCGCGGCTCGTACGGGTGGCGGATGTCGAATTCGAACAGTCGAGCGGCACGCTTGGCCGGCACCGGGCCGTATGAGCCAAAACCGCTGGTCGGCGAGGCGACCATCATCATCTGCCGGTCACCGTCGGTTCCGACCGGCACGGAACCGACGAAGGCGTTGCGGTGGTCGTGCCCGGCGGAAATCGCAAAATATCCCGCCTTGTCAAGGATTGCGAATTCGCCGCTGTCGGCATCCGGGCAGCTGACGCCCTCCCCCAGATAGCTTCCGGGCTGCGTTTTGTCTTCGTTGAGCACGAAATGCCGCCCCGCGAAGTTGCGGTATCCTTCAATCGCGCGCGCAGCGGTGGCCGCGACCGGCTTGAGCAGGCGGTAATACTGTTCGATCGGGAAATGCTGGAACACCATGCATGGCAGCGTGGACGGCGTCTTGCGCGGTTCGCGCGGCGAGTCCTGTTCATCTTGCCGGTCTTGTTGCAGCTGCTGCGATTGCGCCGCCATCAGCCCCGGCGCATCCGCCAGGAAGCGCAGCGCGGCTTCCGACGGGCTCCCGTAGCCGCCGGAACGCGCGTAATCGCCCGAATCCAGCAAGACCAAGCCCAACACGTCATACGTGCGATCGACGTCCGTCACCGACAACGCGAATGTGCCGGGCGCGCACGCGATCACGGGCTGTTCCGGCAATCCGAAGTCCTGTTCCATATCGCCAACATCATGTTTCACACCATGTTTCACGGCGATGCCCGTCGTGCCGTCGGCAGCGCGTTCCGGATTGATACACCCTGGGAATTCGCGGCAGATGCTTTCGATTTCGTCATTGTCGAGCCCGCACTGGAAGTCATGGTTGCCGAACGTCACAGCCCACGGCACGCCGCGGTCGGCAAGCGGGTGGACCAGTTGTTCGATGGTGGCTCGCACCAATTCGCGGGTGTGTTCCAATGCGGCCGCATAGCGTTCCCCGGACGCTTCGGACGATGCGGATGCCGGACGCGCGTCCCAGCGACGCTTGCGGGAGGTCAGCGCGTATGCGGAATCATATCCGGCGATCTGGTTGCCGTTGAAAATAACAAGATCGGGGCGTGTGGCGTCAAGCGAGGCCTCGATGAGGCTGATGGTGTCTTTGCTGACTTTCGGCCCGTCTTGGATGTCGGCGAATTGCAATACGCGGAATTTGCCGGACTGGTGGAATTGCAGGCGGCCAAGCCGTGCGGATACGGAAAGCGGTCGACGGTCCCCCTCTTCCGCTGGTTGGATGCGCGGGCGCGTGGCTTTGGCGGCATGCTGCAATTCGGTCATACTTCTAGGGTAATGCAACATTGGGCGATTACATGTGCGATTCACGCAGGGCGTCAGCAGATTGCGCTGCCACATCGCATCCGGCAAAATCCATCAACCCACCGCCCAAAGCGACGTGAACAGACAGGTGCGAAAAACAAAAAACCCTCGCATCTGCGAGGCTCATTGGCTGGGATGCCTGGACTCGAACCAAGAATGGCTGAACCAGAATCAGCTGTGTTGCCAATTACACCACATCCCAATTTGGCAGGCGTGGCAACTTCGAAAAGTTGTCCGTCGTACCCCCGACCGGATTTGAACCGGTGTTGGCGCCGTGAGAGGGCGTAGTCCTAGACCGCTAGACGACGGGGGCTTGAGTTATCGCTGTGATTCTCAGCTAGGCTGTGAACCGCAACGAGTGATAAATATACGCGAAACAGCACAGTCGCGCAACTTACGGCGTGTCGCGCTATTTTCCGCCATTCCGCACCAGCCTTCCGCATAAACGAAAACCCGCCGAATCACTCCGGCGGGTTTCCATCATTCAGCTAACAGTCAGCAGCTCAACGGCTCACAGGTGCTCGCGCAGGCCCTTGAGTCGAGCCATGGCAACGTCCTTGCCGACGATTTCCATGGATTCGAACAGCGGCGGGGACACGCGGCGGCCGCTCATGGCCACGCGCACCGGGCCGAAAGCCAGACGCGGCTTGTAGCCGCCGTCTTCGACCAGCGCCTTGTTCAGCGTCTCGTGCAGGAAGTCGGTCTTCCAATCACCCTCAGCAACGGCGTCCAGCGCCGCGATCGCAGCGTCGAGCACGGCCGGAGCGGAATCCTTCAGCTGCTTCTTGGCGTCGGCGTCCGGCTCGATGTAGCTTCGGTGGACAGCAGGGAGCGACCATGCCGGCCACTTCGCCCAGCAGGCGCACGCGCGGCTGCACGAGCGGAGCAGCGGCGGTGAGGACCTCGCGCTCACGGTCGGTCAGCGCGTCCCAGGAATCGGCGGACACCACGCCGTCACGCTTGAGGTACGGCACGGAACGGTTCAGGAAGTCCTGCGGTTCGAGCATGCGGATGTGCTCGGCGTTGATGGAGATGGCCTTGTCGATGTCGAAGCGGGCCGGGTTGGCCTTGACGTCACGCACGTCGAACTTCTCGATCATCTCGTCCATGGAGAACACGTCGCGGTCGGGGGCGATGGACCAGCCCAGCAGCGCCAGGTAGTTCAGCAGGCCCTCACGGATGAAGCCGTTGTCACGGTGCAGGAACAGGTTGGATTCCGGATCGCGCTTGGACAGCTTCTTGTTGCCCTGGCCCATGACGTACGGCATGTGGCCGAACAGCGGCATTTCCTTGGCCACGCCCAGCTCGATCAGGTAACGGTACAGCACGATCTGACGCGGGGTGGAGCTCAGAAGATCCTCGCCGCGCAGCACCACGTTGATGCGCATCATGGCGTCGTCGACCGGGTTGGTCAGCGTGTACAGCGGGTCGCCGTTCGGACGCACGATCACGTAATCCGGCACGGAACCGGCCTTGAATTCGATGCGACCGCGGATAAGGTCGTCGAAAGCGACGTCCTCGTCGGGCATGCGGATACGCAGGGCCGGCTTGCGGCCTTCCGCGCGGAACGCGGCCTTCTGCTCTTCGGTGAGGTTGCGATCGTAGCCGTCATAGCCGAAAGCCTTCGGACGGCCGGCGGCCACGTTGCGGGCCTCGATCTCCTCAGGAGTGGAGAAGGATTCGTAGGCGTAGCCGGCTTCGAGCAGCTTGGCTGCGACGTCCTTATAGATGTCGCCACGCTCGGACTGGCGGTACGGGCCGTCCGGGCCACCCACGTTGATGCCTTCATCCCAGTCGATGCCCAGCCAATTCAGGGCCTCGATGATCTGGTTGTAGCTTTCCTCGGAGTCGCGCTGGGCGTCCGTATCCTCGATACGGAACACGAACGTGCCCTTGGTGTGGCGGGCCTCAGCCCAGTTGAACAGTGCGGTGCGGACCATGCCGACGTGCGGAATGCCGGTCGGGGACGGGCAGAAACGCACACGAACGTTTTCAGGAAGTTCCGGTTTGGTATTTTCAACTTCAGTCATAGGCTCCATTGTGCCGCGCAAACCGACGTGCCACGACCCAATCGCCGTTTTTCTTCCGCAGCGTTCCATACTGCAATATTTTTCCCTATCTTCACATCGGCAAAGGAGTAATGTATGAAGCGACTTTCTTTATTCTTTAGTCACCGTTTTGTGAAAGGGCACTCTAATGACGGACCCCAACCAATACAATCCGCAGGTGCCGCAGCCGGCACCGCAGTACGGCACGCCGGATTACGGGCAGGCGCAGGCGCCCCAGTACGCCGCCCCGAACTACAACCAGGCACCTCAGTATGGTCAGGCTCCGCAGTACGGCCAAGCACCGCAACCGCAATACAACCAGGCTCCGCAGTACGCTCAGGCCCCTCAATATGGACAGGCCCCTCAGTACGGCCAGGCTCCAGCCGCGAATTACGGGCAGCCGGCACCGCAACCGCAGTCGGGCAATAGCTTCTTCGCATTGACCGCGCCGCTTGACATGCCCGCATATGGCTGCAACCTGGGCGAGGCGATCGTCCGTTTCTTCAAGAAGTACGCGGTGTTCAAGGGCCGCGCCTCGCGTAGCGAGTTCTGGTGGTGGTTCCTCACCTATACCGTCGTCACTTTCGTGTTGAGACTCGTGTTCCGCACGTTGAGGAACCTCACCGATTCCGGCGTGATCGCCACCGTCGGAGACTCGTTCTCCTCCATTTGGGGACTCGTCGTGCTTGTGCCGACCATCGCGCTTGGCGTACGTCGTCTGCATGACATCAACATGCGTGGCACCGTGCTGGCCATCATCTACGCGGTACAGGCGGCCGCCGGAATCTTCTTCGCCATCGGTCTGATCCTCATCATCGGCAGCAGTCTTTCGTTCAGGTCGTTGGAGGCGGGCAACAGCGTCAGCATCGGCGGCGTTGTCCTGCTGATCCTCGGCGTGCTGGCCTTCATTGCCAGCGGTGTGTTCTACTTTGTGCTGATGGCCCGCGATTCCAATCCGGAAGGCGCGCGTTTCGACGCTCCTACGGCTTCCAACGCATGGGCTCCCGCCACGGGCGAGGCTCCGGCAGACCCGTATGCGGCGCAGCCACCTCGTACGGCAACGTCCCGCTGCCGACCAATCCGGCGGCTGCGGCACCGGCCGCGCCGTACACGGCACCAGCGACTCCGGCCGATTCGTACACAGCTCCGGCACCGCAGTATGACGCCGCGCAGCAGCACGCCGCGCCGCAATACGCCGCACCTCAGCAGAATCCGCTGGCGGAGGCTTCGTCCGTACCATCTATGCCTCCGATGCCGGCTGTTCCGACCATGCTCCGACACCGTCCATTCCACCGATGCCGGAAGTGCCGGCCCAGTTCCAGCATCCGCACGAGCAGCCGAATACCGACGCTCCGGCGGATTCGGACGCTCCGGCAGTACCGAATGATCCGGCGAACGGCACCGATCAGCAGCTCTGATTTCGCTCTGATCCCCGCCTTATCGCCACACAAAACGTGGCACACCATAACGAATAACGAATAATCCCGGTATCCTGTGCAATCGCAGGATACGGATTATTCGTTTCAGATCATTCGTTACGGGTAGTGACGTCGTTGCGGATGTAACGCGTGGGATAGCGACGGCCACGCGCAATTCGAGCGCAAGCACAAACGCACGCAACGCAAGTACACGCAAAGCCTTCACCGTCAGACGTCACACGACCGCCCGCAACACTTATTCCTCGGTCGGCTCCGAACCGGCCTCTTCCGACGAGTCCGAATCCTCAGACAAATTCGAGTCTGCAGACGAATCCAAATCCGCGTCGGAAGCCGCGTTATCGCCATCGCTCGTCAAATTGTATTTCTTTGCGAGCGCTTCCCTGCTTTTGCGCTCGTCCTCGTCTTTGGCGTCCTGTTCGGCCTGCTTCGGGTCCCACTCCAGGAACCTCATATGCCGCAGCCATTCCTGCCCCGCGAAGAAAGCGAGGTACTTGACGGTGGTGGAGAACGTCAGCGGGTTGAACGAGCTGTCGAACACCGACTGGGGCCGTCCGAACTGGCGGGCGGTGTCACGCAGACCAAACAGGTTGATGAGCTGTTCGGCGTTGATGAAAGTGGGCGGAATCGACAGCTGGTTGCGCATGGAGTTGACGAACAGCAGCACCGGCAGCACGCGGATGGCCTGCTCCTGCGAATCGTCGGTGCCATAGCACATGAGGTTTATCAGCGCGTCGAGAACCGTCATCGAGGCGAGGTAGCGTCTTGCGAATTCGTTGCGGTCCACCGTGGCCGACTGGCAGATGCCGACGTTTTCCGCCACGTCATCGTCGACTTCGAATCCGGAGGCGCTGCGCATAGTGCGTGAGAGGTTCTCCCATGAGGTCTTGGATTTCCTTTTCGATTCGGGTCTCCACGTCGATGCCGAGTATTCTGGCGGTTTCCATGAACAGTTCGATGCCGTCGACCCCGTGGTAGGAGGCCATCACGTCATAGGCGCGGTTGGCATCCATCAGCGTGCGGATGATTTCCGGATCGACGCCGGGAAGCACATCCATGCCTTCGTATACGGCTTCCGCAACCGACTGGTCGACTTCTTCGGAGCGTTTCAGCAGCACCTGCGTCATCATGCCGGAGAACATCACCTGCAGGTTCTCCGCATATTTGACATCGTTTTCCAGTTCCTGGTTCGTTTGCAACGGCCACATCTTGACCAGATCGACACCGTAGTCAACTGCCATGGAGACCACGTGCGAGCCGTACATCGAGTCGACGACCTTCTGGTCGTATACAAAAGACATACTTTCTCCTTGTATATCGTGCGGCCGGCCCGAACCGCAGTCATCCCCGACCGCGATTGAGCCACCGCATGTTTTGGTTCACATTATTCGACGTCCGCCGCCGGATCGGCGTACGTAATGGACATTATTTTCCCGGTATTGCAATCGTAAGTGATGGAGGTGATAGAAGCGAGCGCGGTGTGGCGCAACAGCATGTTGTGTTCGGGGTGCCCCGTTTCCAGCATGTGCCGGTAGCTCCAAATCGGCGATTCGTGGCTGACCACCACGATCTGTTTGCCGGGATATTCCGCCACTTTCTCCAGGGCGAAGTCCTGCATGCGATGCGCGATCGACTGGTAGCTTTCGCCCCAGCTCGGCTTCCACAGGTTGCGTACCAGCTTCCAGTTGCCGTTCTTCCACAGCGCGCCTTCGCCGAAGCCGATACGCTTGCCGCGAAATTCGTTGCGCGCTTCGATGAGGCGTTCGTCCGTCTGCAGCTCCAGCGGTTCCTCGCCGCGCAGTCCACGTACCGAATTCAGCGATTCGAGGATCTCCCCCGCCGTTTCGCGCGTGCGTTCCAGCGGCGACGAGTAGACGGCGGATACGGTGTTCAGCTGCGGGCTGACCGCGATGTAATGCGCGGTGGCCTGCGCCATGCGCACGCCCACGTCGGACAGGTGGAAACCGGGCAGCCGCTCGTACAGCAGGTGCCCGGGGTTCTCCACTTTGCCGTGGCGCACGAAATGGATGGTTGTCGCCGGCATATTGGCCGCCTTTCTTGCGTTTCGGACCTGCCGGCCACGTGCTGGCTCAGCACGTTTCGCCGGTCGCCGGCCCTGTGAAAAAATTCGTCGATTCGAATATTGGTTCCTGCCCTAATGTACCGCGTGTCACGACGGTACCTGCGCATAAAGTTGCCTTGGTCAACAAAGACACACAAACAACACGCACCATCCCACCTTTCTCCCCGTGTGCGGCATGTCAAACATGTCAATCGATTGACGTGTTCGGACGACTGGGGCAGCGAGCTGGTATCGGAAGCGGTTAACCAATAATTCAGGGGAACCACCACCATCAGTCCGCACGCGACGCAAAGCTGCGGACGTCACGAGCGAAACCGTGAGCGGAAAGGAGCGGCAAGCATGACCAACAATGTCCTCGTCGGCGTCAAAGACATCGGCCAACGTCTTTTCGGAGGGTATGCGGAGCTGCTTCGCATACCGCACACCGCGCGATTCTCCGTCGGATCGGTAATCGCCTGCATGCCGTTCCCAATGGTCGGCATGACGATCACGATTTCCGTGCAGCATTACTACGGCAACTATTCGCTGGCGGGCGCGCTGACGGCCGTGCAGGCGATCGCGCTGGCCGTGGCGAGCCCGGTGCTCGGCAAGCTGGTCGACAAATTCGGTCAACGGCAGGTGTCGATTCCCACAATCATCGTGTGGATGGTGGCGGCGATCGCGCTGGTCTCCTGCATCACCGCACGCGTGCCGTCGTGGATCCTGTTCTGCATAGTGCCGTTCATGGCCGCGATTCCGCCGTGGGGCGCGATGAGCCGTCAACGTTGGACGACGCTGCTCAAGGGCGATGCGGAGAAGACGAACCGTGCGCTGTCGCTGTCCGGCGTATTCGACGAGTGCATGTGGGTTATCGGCAATCCGCTGGCGTCCACATTGGCCGTGATCTCCGGACTGCTGGCGTTCTCGTTCACCGGCATGTGCGTGGTGATCGGCGCGCTGATGTTCCTGACGGAGCTTACGACCGAGCCGAAGTCGCAGACCCAGCTGGCCCGCGAGGCGGGCATGACCCGCAAGGAGTACCGCGAGCGCGAGGCCGCCCGGTCCAAGGCGCTGCAGGCCGAGGCCGCGGTGGAGTACGCGCGCAACAAGGCGCGTGCGGAAGGCAAGACGGCCGCTGAGGTGAAGGCCGCGATGCAGAAGGCCGCCACGGATATTGCGGCAGGCCGCAAGGAATCGATTTGGGGGCCAGGCTGATCGCCGTGTGTGTGACGTGGTTCGGCCTGGGGGCATTCCAGTCAGCTGCCAGCATTTCGATTGTTGCATTCGCCACGGAAGCGCATATGAAGCAGTACACCGGTTTCGTATTCGCCTGTTTCTCGCTCAGCTCTCTGATCGGCGCACTTGTGTACGGCGCGAAGAATTGGAAGATTCCGCTGTGGAAACGTTTCTACTTCTGCCTTGCGGTGGTGAATCTGGGCATCGGCTCATTCATGTTCGCTAAGCATCTATGGGTGATCATGATCATCTACCTGTGCATCGGCGTCTGCCAGGCTCCGACGTGGGTGAACGGCAACCAGCTGATGCTGCACCTGGTTCCGCCCACGCGCTTCACGGAAGGCATGGCCTGGATGGGCGCGATGAATTCGATCGGCGGTTCGGTGGGCTCCGCGATCGCGGGACAGTTCATCGACCGCATGGGCTCGCATGGCGGCTTCATCGTGGTGACGACTTTGGCATTGGCTTCGCTGGTGATCGCCCTGTTCGGCTTCAAGCAGATCAAGGAATCCACGGAGCAGCCGATGCTCACCAGCGTGAGCGTGTGACGGAGCATGTGCCGGATGCCGACGGGTAACCGGCAGGCACGGCAGACAATCCGCATAACGAAAAGCGCGTCCGAATCGCAATGGATTCGGACGCGCTTTTCGTTACCCCGTTATTTGGGAGTTACTTCGGCCAGCCCTTGGGCGTATGTTCCAGCGACCACACGCCGAGCTTGTGCGAGAAGCTGTTCTCCCACTTGGCCTCCAGCTCTTCGGGAGTCAGGCGGTTCTCCTGCTTCTTCAAGCGGTTCATCGCATTGGTGTGCGTATCGTCCAGCAGCCACTTGCGGGTCAGGAAGTTCCACACCATCACCACGGCGGTGGCGATGAGCTTGCCCACGTTGGTGCGGATCAGGTATTCGGTGCTCTGCGACACGTAGGCATCGTGGTTCATGCCGTACGTGGAGATCCAGATGATGCGTCGTTCATAAACAGGCCGATCACCGCGCCGACCACGAAGATGACGATCTCCATCCAACGCGCCATGTCCTCACGATGCTTGAACACCATCTTCATGCTGGCGACATAGTTGAAGATCAACGAGATGATAAACGAGATGGTGGCGGCGAGCACGTTGTGCATGTGGAAGGCGCCGACGAGAATGTTTAGAATACCCCAGTCGATGATGAAGGCGATCACACCCACAATGCCGAATTTCATAAGCTGTTCAATCAGTTTTCTCACACGGGATATTTAACACTCGCGCGCAGACCACCTAAACTTGGGTAACGAAGAACAATATATTTCAACGATTGCAAGGAGCAGCAATGCCAGTCATCCACACGCACGTTTCCGTATCCACCACCCCTGGGCAGCGCGAGGCGCTGAAGGCCGCCTACGGCAAGGCCATCACCGCAGTTCCCGGCAAGTCTGAAGGCTGGCTGATGTGCCCGTTCGAAGACAATATGCCGATTTATTTCGGCGGTGACGATTCCAAGCCGGCCGCATACGTGGAAGTGAATGTGTTCGGCCGTTCCGTGCCGGGTTCCGCCTGGGAGAAGCTGACGGAGCAGATCATGGCCGCGCTGGGCAAGGAGCTGGGCATTCCGGCCGACCGCACTTACATCCGCTACACCGCCACGACTGACTGGGGCTGGAACGGTGGAAACTTCTGACGAAGTTCCACCGTTCCTTCGAGGTTTGCCCATATTGCAAACCTCTCACCTCACCTACGGGAAGCACGTCTAGGAAGCTCGCCTGACTACGGCAGGGAAATCGCAATATCAGCACCCCCGACCGCTCACAAAAGCGAGAAACGGGCCTTTTCTACGGGACGTGAGCGAAAAGGGGTATGAAAACCGGCAAAATCGTCAGTAATCATACCCCCTTTTGCTCATAAGAGAGAAAAATCGCCCCATTCCGCAACTCGTGAGCAAAAGGGGGCGCACATGCAAGCACGCCCGCACCCACAAACGGACAACGTAAAGGTATCATCCACGAAAAAACCGCCGGCCCGAACGGGACCAGCGGCTTTGTATTTACGCCGAATCAACGATTAGCGAGCGCCCTCGACGGTACGGGACGTACCGCCACGCGGCGCAATCGCAAGAAAATCAGACGATCTTCGGCATCGGGGTGGTCAGCGACGTGGTGAGGTTCACGTGCACCAGGCCCGCGCCGGAATGCACTTCGACCTTCTTCAGCGTGACGGTGCGCTCGGCTTCCGGAGCGCGGTCGTTGTCGGTCATGGTGGCCGGAGACTTCACCGCGACCAGAGCAAGCGAGCCGAAATCGATGCCCGCGCTGGCGCACAGACCCTCGGCGGCCTGCAACGACTCGGCGAAACCGTCCTTCAGAATCACACGGTCGGCCGGAACGCCATACGCATGCTCGGCGACCCAACGCACGTTCTCCACCAGAGCCATGCCCTTGTGGCTGTGCGGTTCGGCCGGCATAGAACCGTTCGTCACGGCATCGACGAACGCATCGAGCTGCGGGGCGAGCGCGTCGCCACCGTCGCGGTACAGGTTGCCGATGATCGGGTCGCGGAATTCCAGTTCCTTGGCGGTGTCCTTGAGCGCCGGAATCTGATCATCCTCGCCATCCCACAGGTTGATAAGCGGGAAGGTAGGAATATCAAGACCTTCGAGGCGCTGGACGTGGAACGGGTAGCGCCATGCCAGATCCGGATCGTCGCGCCACGTGGAAGCGCGGGTCACGACGATGGCTGCGGACGGCCACTGCGCGTCGTATTCGCGGCAGGCGATGTCGAGCCACTTCTGCGCACCAGCGTCGGTGCCGTAGCCGGCTTCGACGATGACCACGTCATGCAGCGCGCACGCCATCTCCACGGAAACCAGCGTCGGAATGCCGATGGACACGTTGGCGAACGGGCCGCCGTGCACGTACACCGGAGAGCCGTTCACGGTCTCCGTCTTGGCTGGCTTCACGGCGTCGCCGAGGATGCCGGTGATACGCCACAGGTCAACGAATTCGCCGAAGGTCACGGCCTTGCCATCCTTCGTGCCGGCGACCATCTTGGCAACGCGCTCGGAGATCTCATCCATGGAACGCGACAGCACAACGATCTGCATGAGCTCGCAGGTCGGGGTGAGCACCACACGCTCAGCCACGTCGCCCTTTCCACGGTCACTGCGATCTGGCGCAGGGAACGGGACGGCACTTCGGAGACGCGCGGTACGAGGATGGTGTCCAGCTTGCCGTCGTCAACAGCCTTCTCCGCAAAGGAGACCAACAGGTTCTGGGCGGCCTCGATGGCTCCCATTTCACCGCACAGACCCCAGTCGATCAGCTCCGGGTGGGTCAGGGAGGCCTTGCCGCCACCGGAGGCGCCACCCTTGGAACCGGCTGCGGTGATGCCCATGCTCGGCTGGCGCAGCACGGCTGCCGCGTCGATGCCACGTTCGCGCAACGCGTCGATCAGCGCGATCGTGGTGGTGGTCTTGCCTTCGCCGCGGGACGCCTTCAGCGGGGTGTCGGCGGTGACGAGGACGACCTTGCCATGCTTGCGCGGCGCATCAGGATTCTTCTTCAGGTAATCGAGATAGCCGAACGCATCAATCTTCTGCACCAGACCGTATTGGCTGGTGAAATCCTCAATGCTGGTCACTGGGTTCCTTTCTTGGGAAAGCATTCCGCTGTATGGCGCACAACGTACGCGACAGACATCGCCTATGCAACGCGCGCCGGCACGAGCGGAAAAGCAAAGACGATCGCCATTCTAATAAGCACGCGCCACCAAAGAAAACCGGCTCCCGCACAGCGGACGCGCGCCGACCGTCATACGGAACTGTTTGTGGCGAACGCTGTGCGGAAGCCGGTTGCTACGCGGGTTTTCGTAGAATTTCTTGCGATTGCGCAATCGCAGAAAATATCAGAAGTCGGACATGTGGAAGCCGTTCTTCATGTTCATGCTGGTGGTGTAGAGCACGGAGTCGAGCAGCTTGTCGGTTTCCGCCTTAAGCTGCGCGGCCATGGTCTCGTTGGCGGCGGCGAGCACTTCGCGGGCTTCGTTGTTGCGGACGGCTTCGATGATTTCGTCCGGTTCCATCGGCTGCACGTCGCCGATCTCGTCTTCGGCGTCGAATTCGTCGACCACGCCTTCCACCAGTCGGTCGATCTGCTCGTCGGTGGCGGCTACCATGCGGTGGCCCATGCCGCCGGTCTTCTCCTGGTAGCGCTCCACCGCGTTGGCGGTGTCGGCGAAGCTGGCGTCGCACAGGGCCGCGATGATGCGGTTCTCCCAGTAGAAGTTCTCGGAGGTGACGCGCGTGGTGGTGTCTTCGAGGTACTTCGGCGTGGAGTCGACGTTCGGGAAGAACGGCACGAGCGTGTTGAACGGGTTGGAACCGTAGGCGATCCACTGCACGGCACGGTTGACCTGCGGGCGGTACGGGCGAATCTGCATGACGGACAGCTGGCTCTGACGGTTGATGCCGATCGGACGGAACATGTGGCGCGAATGCTGGTCGCCGAGCTTGCCGTACGGATCGTACGGGGTGCCTTGGTAGTGGGAGCTCAGCACGTACTTCACGTCTTCGATGGTGATCTTGCGATCGGGCTGGCGAGCCCATGGAATGTCGTCCGCGGTCGGCTGGTGGTCGGCGTCCTGACCGTCCCACTGCTCGTCGTACGGGTTGAGGAAACGCTGCATGTACCAGCGCGCGGGGTGTTGTAGACGTGGTCGGAATCGGAGTGGGAGCCGAACGCGTCGCGCGGGTTGAACGGGGTGACGTTCTCCACGGCCAGGTCCAGATGGTTGCGTTCGATGAATTCGCCGAGGTCCGCGGAGCACATGTGCTCTTCCTGGTTTCCGAGCGCGTCGTCGAGGTCGAATTCGTCGATGCCGAGCTGGTTCGGCATGGTCACGTATGCCTCGTCCGGCACACGCTTGGCGATCCAGTGGTGGCCGCCGACGGTTTCAAGCCACCAGATCTCATCCACATCGGAGAAGGCGACACCGTTCATTTCGTACGTGCCGTACTGTTCGAGCAGCGCGCCGAGACGTGCCACGCCTTCACGGGCGGTCTTGACGTACGGCAGTACGAGGGTGAGGAAGTCCTCTTCGCCGATGCCGCCGGGCACTTCCGGCTCGTAGCCGTCTTCGCCTTCCTTGCCCTTGGCCGGAGTGAGCTCCACGAACGGGTCGGCGCCGAGCACGCGCTCGTTGGTGGTGAGGGTTTCGGTGGCGCTCATGGCCACGTTCGCCTCGTTGACGCCGGCTTCGCCCCAAATGCCTTCCTTCAGATCCGCGTTCGGCACGGCCGTGTACTGCAGCGGCTCGCCCGGCAGGTCGACTTCCACGTGGGACAGCACGCTCTTGTAGTGGCGCGGCTGCTCGTCCGGCTTGACGACGATGAAGCGCTTCGGGCAGAATTCGCCGTTCGCGCTGTCCTCATTGCGGGCGATGATGGTCGATCCGTCATAGCTTGCGTCCTTGCCGACCAGAATCGTGGTGCATGCCATATATGTAGGTTCCTTTCGTTTGTTTTGTTTACGTTTGCGGTATTCTTTGGTATTTTCTTGCGATTACGCGGTTTGCGCCTTGCCGGCTGTTCTCGCCGGTTTCGCCGGTCACGCCTTGCCGGTCAGGAAGATAGCGCCTTGGTCCGCGATCGCACCGGAATTACGCAACGCGCGTTCCATCTCGTTGAGCCAGAAGCCTTGGTTGAGGCCGTTCAGCGGCGCGGTGGTACCCCACACGTGCAGGTAGTAGTCGTGGTCCTGGTCGGGCGGGTACGGGCCGTTGTAACGCATGGTGACGGCCGGATCGCTGCTGCGGCCCTTCAACAACGGCGATGCGGCGGACGTGCGTCCCTGCACCGTCTCGGGAATCATCGCGGAAACCGTGCGGGAAAAATCGGCCGGAATCGCCAATGCATGTGAATCGTTGAAATCGTACATCAGCGCGTCCACGGGCAGATTGGCGAGCGACCAATGGTTCCACTGGAAACCGCACACCGGAATGGAATCGGGATCGACGAATTCCCAATGCAGAAACTGCACGGACGGGTCGAGCTCGTCAATATAGAAGGGGAAGGAAACGATCGGAGTGCCGTCGATGCAGTTCTCAGGCGGCGCCGCCTTAGCGAACGCGTCGGGAATGACGGTGAAATCTGCGGAAATCTTCATGCTTCCAGTATCGCGCATGCGCGTGACGCGACGCGGCCGTATGACGCGTCTACGCCGGTGGCGCAATCGACGCAATCGCAGCAATCGACACAACCCGCAACCGAAACGACCCCGTCCGCGCGGCGATCGCACGAAACGGGGTCATTCCGGGAAACAGGGCCCATCAGAACCGAATCGCTCTCATAGGCACATTTGCAGTGGCGGAACCTGCGGCCGCGATGACGCAGCCGCAAAGTCCGGAATAGCCGAGCGAAAGAAAGAAGGGGGAAAAATCACTCGGCCGGCTTGTAGAAGTCGCCATTGAGGGCTGCAGCCGCCTTGGCCTTGGCCTCTTCGAAGGTGACTTCGGCGAGGGAGGCGCGCACATCGTCCAGCGCCACCGGGTCATGGACAGCGAGTTGACGCCGAGACCGGCCAGCACGACCGCCAGATCCGGATCGGCCGCGGCCTCGCCGCACACGCCCACCGGCATGCCCTTGGCGTTGCCCGCGTCGCAGATCATCTTGATGGCGCGCAGCACCGCCGGATGCCATGCGGTCTGATAGTTGGCCACGGAGCCGAGGGTACGGTCGGCGGCAAGGGTGTACTGGGTCAGGTCGTTAGTGCCGATGGACACGAAGTCGGCCACGTCGGCCACCTTGTCGGCCATCAGGCGATCGACGGCACTTCGGCCATCGCGCCCACGAACTTCAGACCGAAGCTCTTGCCGAGCTTGACGAAGTAGTCGGCCTCATGCTGGTCGGCGACCATCGGGCCATGACCCACAGGTTCGCGTCGGTTGCGGCGTCGGCGGCGGCGAGCGCCTTGAGCTGGCCTTCGAGCACGTCCATGTGGCGCGCAGGGTACGCAGGCCACGCAGGCCGAGGGCCGGATTCGGCTCGTCTTCCGGAGTCAGGAACGGCAGCGGCTTGTCGGCGCCGGCGTCGAGCATGCGGATCACGACCTTCTTGCCCGGGAACTGGCTGAGCAGCTCGGTGTAGGCCTTGGTCTGCTCTTCGACGCTCGGCGGCTCGGAGTTGCCGATGAACAGGAATTCGGTACGGAACAGGCCAACGCCTTCGGCGCCGTATTCCAGCGCCTTCGCGGCGTCGGACGGCTTGCCGACGTTGGCGAGCAGCGGAATCAGGTGGCCGTCCTTGGTGGCGCCCGGCTTGCCACGCAGTTCCTTGGCTGCGGCGGCACGGGACTTGGCGGCTTCGGCGGCGGCGATCTCGTCTTCGCTCGGGTTCACCACGATCTCACCCTTGGCTGCGTTGACGATGACGTTGGTGCCGTTCTCAAGTTCGGCGGCTTCGGCGGCGGAGACGACCGCGACGATGCCACGGGCGCGCGCCAGAATGGCGGTGTGGGAGGTCGGACCGCCCTGGGAGGTAACGATGGCCAGGGTCTTGCTCATGTCGAGCGCGGCGGTGTCGGCCGGGGACAGGTCTTCGGCGACGAGCACGAACGGGGTTTCGCTGACCGGCAGGCCTGGGGCGGGAGCGCCCATGAGGTCGGCGATCACACGCTGGCCGACGTCATGCAGGTCGGCTGCGCGCTCGGCTGGTAGCCGCCGATGGCGCGGAACATGTCTTCGACCGCGCCGAAGCTTCCAGCACGGCGCGCTCGGCGGTCTTGCCCTGGTTGATGAGGTCCTTGATGGACTGTGCAAGGGACGGATCGGAGGCGAACATGGCGATGGCCTGCAGGATCGGGCGGCCTGCTTGGCGCCTTCGTCGCCGTTGGCGGCTTCTTCGGCGCGACGGTTCAGGTCGGCGTTGACGAGGGCGAGCGACTTTTCGACGCGGGCGATTTCGGTTTCCGCGGAG
>ENA-OPZM01000124-OPZM01000124.1-human-gut-metagenome-genome-assembly--contig:-NODE-124-length-32429-cov-3.131664_pt1 | contig 32429 bp, 29 predicted proteins | sample MGYA00242478_ERZ504493 | MGnify/ENA primary metagenome ERZ504493 (study PRJEB26092, sample SAMD00036227) | human gut metagenome | host: Homo sapiens | study: EMG produced TPA metagenomics assembly of... | reverse complement strand
TATAGATAAATCCTAACATCAGTACTGCAAGAATTGACTCTTTCATCAGGGGAAGAGTTATAAAAAGAAAACGTTGTCCCAGTTTGCTCCATCCATGGATGCGCTCTCGTATACATCCGGTGAAATACTTGTAAGTCCTGATACAAGAAGGAGCATATTAAACGGAATACCTACCCAGCAGTTCATAATAATTACTGCAATCAGAGCTGTGCTGGTGTTAACCAGCCATTCCGGACCGCTGATTCCGATTTTCCAAGCAGGTCATTGATAAGACCTGCATTGGAAAAGATATTTTTACCAAGAAGACCAGTTACTGCCATTGGCATCATATAGCTGACAAGAATCAGCCTCTGATCGGACCTGCGAGTTTAAATTTCTGATTGAAAAACATCGCAAATGCAAATCCGATGGTAAACTGGAAAATAAGACAAGCTATTGTAAAAATAAATGTATTGCGCAGAACCAGAAGAAATGTCGGATCATGGAATAAATCAATATAGTTCTGTAATCCGACAAATACGGAAGTTCCTGATTTCAGGTTCTTTACATTTACATCCTTAAGACTGAGAATAATGTTATAAACGATCGGGTATCCCAGCACAAGGATCATATAAATAAATGCAGGTACAATGAAACAGTATGCTTCTTTTGTCTTTTGCTGCGCCATAGTCCTAGACTTTGCTGCCATTAAAGCCACATCCTTCCCTGTTTGTTAGTTTTAGTTGCTTTCAGGAAGAGGAGTTTCTTCTACGATTGGATTAATTTTAGCTGCTGCTGTTTCAAGAGCGTCTTTTGCAGATGTTCCGTCTACGATTACAGACTGTGTTGCTGTATAAACCGCTTCAGAAATAGATGGCCATTCAGCGTGCGGTCCACGAGCCTGCGCATAATTCATTTCATCTGTAAATACCTTAAATCCATCCTGCTCAAATGTGTATTCAGCTGTCGCATCCTGTCTTGTAGGAATCTTTCCGCCTACAGCTGCCCATTTTGCTTCGTTTTCCTGTGAGCAGAGCCACTCAAGGAATTTAGCACATGCTTCTTTGTTTTCTGATCCTTTGCAGACACCAAAGTTCTCACCACCGATTGTAGATGTAGAGGTTCCTTCGTCGCCTGTTGGAAGAAGTGTAAAGTCATATTCAAATGCTCCGTTGATTGCATCTGTCTGTGCCAGATGCCATGTTCCACATTCTGCAAATGCAGCTTTTCCTGCGCAGAACTGATTCCATGCATCTGCCTGTGTCCAGTTTACACACTCTTTACTCATGTATCCGTTTGCTACAAAATCTCCAAGTGTCTGTAATCCATTTACAGCAGAATCAGCAGTAATATTATCAACATTAACGCCAGTTCCATTCTGTACAGATCTCAGCCATGGAAGGATCTGGAATGTTCCTTCTTCTGTAGATACTGCACACATTGCGAATCCGTATACATCATTGGATGCATCTGTTGTTGCTGCAACCATTTCCTTGAACTCATCAAGACTCTGCGGCATATGATCATATCCGGCTGCTTTCAGAAGATCCATATTGCAAGCAAGTGCAAGACAGTTACTATTCTGTGGAAGTCCGTAAACTTTTCCATCAGGGTCTTTACAGGAGCTTAATGGTCCATCATAGAACTGATCCAGTTCTCCCCATGATTCCAGCTCATCAGTGATATCTTCGAATACTCCGAGAGATATGTAGGATTCCATATCCGGTGAATCTACCTGTCCGATATCAGGAAGTTCTCCTGAAAGTGCTCCAACTGTGTACTGGTTCATTAACTCTGTTCTGGATACGAATGTTGCATTGATGTGAATATCATCCTGTAAAGAATTATATTCTTCAACCATGTCTGCGAGCATTTCCTGCTCTGGCTTCTGATCAAAATAATGCCACATTGTAACTTCCTGCGGAGCTGCCTGTACAGTTGATGCCGCCATCAGCGAAGCCGCCAATAATGTTGCTGTAAATAATGTTTTTTTCATGTTTTTTCCTCCCTTTTTCCTTCTTAGTTGAATTTTGTTTTGGTTAGTTGCACAATTTTAAGTCGTCTCTCTGTTGTTTTGTTGTATATATTTTACCATTCAAATTTCCACCGCATAACCCAAGATTTTATGGAAAAAAGGAATTTTGTACGGATAATATTTTAAGATTAAGGAAATATTTTAAGATTTTCAGGATATTTTCCATATATTTCTTATATTTTTACTCTTTTATTTCTGACAGATATTCAGATGGACTCTTTCCTGTCACCTCGCGAAAGACTTTTTTGAAGTATTTAGAATCGGAAAATCCTACCTGATAAGGAACATCCCTCTGATCACATATTTCTTCCCTCAACATATACTGTGCCTGTTCAATTCTATACTCCCTTAGAAAAGTGCTGAAATTTTCTCCGATATTTTTTCCAAAAAGATAACTGAAATATTCCTGGCTCAGCCCAAGATCTTCTGCCAATTTCTTCTGGCTTATTTTTCCGGCATATCCACTCTGTATGATATCCAGAGCTTGCAGAATCATAGGGTGGGCATCCGGATATTTATCTCTCAAATTTCTGGATTTTCTGCGGGAATAGCTATTTTTTCCACTGATCTTATTCTCAATTTTCTTCAGTACTGCTTCTGCCTCATCTCTTGTAAGAGGTTTCAGAAGATACTCTATTACACCAAGAGAAATTGACTGCTTGGCAAAATCAAAATCTGCATATGCACTTACAATCACAAATTCTGCCTTAATTCCCTGAGCTCTGGCAGCTTCTATTACTGAAAGCCCGTCCATAAACGGCATCTTGATATCAATAAAAACCACATCCGGCTTCTGTTCCAGAATCATTTCCAGCGCTGCTTTTCCATTAGATGCCTGTGCCACAATCTCATACTCATCCCTCAGGCTCTGCAAAACCCTTACTAATCCCTGTCTGGTTCTCTGCTCATCTTCTGCAATTAAAATTCTCAATGTATAAAGACCTCCTCTGTTACTTTTTTTGCTACATTTATTTACTCTATATCTTTCTCCGGATTCTCTGGTATTGGAAGCCAGAAAGTAAATTTTGTCCCCTTTTCAGGTTCTGATTCCAAAACTACAGAAAGTTCTTCTCCATAATACATTCGCAGTCTTGTCACTACATTCTGAATCCCGATTCCTGTTCCTGCCAAATCCAAAGTATGCTTTTCCATAAGAATCTGCTGCATCAGTTTCTCTGTATCTTCATTCATTCCACATCCATTATCTTCAATGCAAAGACGGAATCTGGATCCATCAATGTGACCCGTAATACGGATCATTCCCCCGCTTTCTCTTCCTTCAAAACCATGAAGGATAGAATTCTCCACAAATGGCTGAATAAACAGTTTACAGCATGGCCATTCGCCGTATTCTTCCTGAAATTCAATCTCGTAGTCAAACACATCCATAAGCCTGAACTTCTGCAGATATAGATACTGCTCTACCCATCTCAGTTCCTGCCCCAGACTTACTGACACAAGCTTCCTTGAGAATGTATATGAAAGCATATTAGAAAGCTTTTTCAGAAGATCTGCTACCTCATAATCTTCATTATCTATCGCATTATAATTGATCGCAGTCAGTGTATTGCAGAGAAAATGTGCATTGATCTGTGATTCCAGAGCTTCTTTCTCTGCCTTATTTTTCTGACGGATAGAAAGATTCTTTTCACGATAATATCTACGTATTTCCTTGTACTGTCGTTCCAGAGTTTCCGCCATTTCGTTATAATAACCAGCCAACTGCCATATCTCATTGGTTCCCTTTACTTCTATCTTCGGAAGATTCTTGGAAAGTTTAATATTTCGCATAGAATCCCGTATAATATCAATTGGTTTTAATACTCTTCGTATTGTAAACTGCCATAAAAATCCACAGATACACAACAAAAACAGATATACATAAATGCTTCTGGTATACATCTGGTTAACCTGTGCACGCATTTTTCCAAGATCCGTGGTAATATATGCTGTCCATCCAAAATATTTTAATGATCTGCTGATATTCTCGGTACTGTCCAGCGTTTTTCTGTAACTTTCCACTGTCATTCCATCGTACTCTTCATTTGGATGGTAAATGATTCTGTTATTTTCATCTGCAATATATCCAATCGAAAGAGGTTTATCAGCTACTCTGTCAAAAGCACTTTTTTCCAGAATATCTCCCATATCGAAAGATACGACCGCTACATTTTTCACATGAGAATAACTGTAAGTTTTTCCAATCAGCGGAACTGCAATATGTACCATTCTTATCTGCGGCCACTGACTGTGAACAGCAGGATCTGTCTCTACATAGTACCTGACATTTGCTTTCTCTTTCTGAAGTGCCATGGTCTTTTCATATATTTCCTGAAGTTTATCCAGATTGCCATCTTCCCATACTCCTTTTGAAGATGTCTGGTACCAATAAACCCCATACTCCTGCCACAGACCTTCATCTGATACAATCGCAATAGATACAACACTTCCAATCTGATGAGCAATATCATCCATTCTGCTGCCCAATGTCAGTTTTTCTTTTGCCAGAAGTATTCCGTCTGCTTCCGTGTTTTCTACCAGAACTCTTAATGTCTCATTAACTCCTACATTGCATGCAGCACTGATGATATCCTTCAGATTTGCATCAATATTAATCGTCGATGTTTCAATCATGGATTCTTCCATTGATCTGGTATTCCTGAGCAGATAATTAAAATATTGATTTTTTACGTAAATCTGAAGGACCAGCCTGCCAGAATCAGAAGTAATACTACTGTTACTGTAACCTGCGCACTCATATGTGAGCAAAAATAATTTCTGATTCTTCCCGGCATTTTTTTGATTTTCTCTTTCATTTTTCTTTACCTGCCTCGTTTTTTATAATTCTACGACTATTTTACATCATTCTACAACATCTTATAAAGATATATCATATAAAATTTTGTGATTATTTATTGATTGATATCTATAGATGGCAAAGGACAAAAAAAGCCAGTAACTAAGCTTATCTGCTATTAATAAACTTAATTACTGGTTTTCATCTTTTTATTATGTTCAAACAGTCACCTACAATTGAATCAGATAACTTATTTGATTCGGTAATTATTTCTCCACTGCCTTAAATGTAAATCTGATTGGCTGGTAATCACCTGTTGTCAGTGGTAATGGCAGTCCTGCTTTCATCAGTGCTGCGCCTGTGTATACTTTTCCGGTTGCAATGTCTTCGTAATGCAGATCTGCATCCAGTCCCTGAGGATAGAAAAGATAGATATACGGATTAGCTTCGCTGTGGAATCTTACGCCACATACAACTGTCTCTTTTTTGTCCTTGGATACGAACTGCCAGAGTACATGGTTGTTGTTTTCAAATGGATTTATCAGACGATAGTAATCTCCGGACTGTACAGATGCTCGATTTCTTTGTATTTCAGAATCTGCTCTCTGGCTGTCTTTTTGTCTTCTTCGGACATCTTCATCAGATCCAGTTCATAGCCAAATGTACCGGATGATGCAACCGTTCCTCTTGTCTCGAATGGTGTGATCCTGCCGGACTGGTGGTTCGGGCATACGCTGACATGAGCCCCCATTGCACTTACCGGATATCCGAAAGAAGTACCGTACTGGATTTTCAGTCTGTCAATAGCATCAGTGTTATCGCTGCACCAGATCTGCGGAGAATAATAGAGCATTCCTGCATCAAATCTTCCGCCGCCACCTGAGCAGGATTCAAACAGGAGATTTGGATATCTCTGCACAAGGCTTTCCATCATTTCATATACTGCAAGTACATATCTGTGATAAACCTCTCCCTGGCGTTCTTTTGGAAGTGCTACGGAGAATACGTTGTCTACACTGCGGTTCATATCCCATTTTACATAATCTGCCTTGCATGCATCCAGAACTTTGAAAATCTGGTTCATGATATGGTCACGGACTTCTTTTCTGGTAATGTCCAGATTGAGCTGATGTCTGCTCCGGTTCATAGCACGTCCCGGAATCTTCAATGCCCAGTCCGGATATTCTCTGTAGAGATCACTGTCCTCGGAAATCATCTCCGGCTCTACCCAGAGACCGAATTTCAGTCCAAGTCCGTGGATTCTCTCTGCAAGTGCAGGAAGTCCACCTTTGATCTTCTCTTCATTTACTTCCCAGTCACCAAGTGCGCACCAGTCATTATCTCTTTTGCCAAACCATCCATCGTCCAGAACAAACATATCCAAGCCGATGTTCCTGGCTTCTTCTGCAATATGATACAGTTTGTCTGCATCAAAATCAAAATAGGTAGCTTCCCAGTTGTTTACGAGGATTGGTCTTGGCTGTTCTACGTATTTGCTGCGGATCAGGTTGTTTCTGTATGCATCATGATAAATGCGAGAAAGTTTTCCAAATCCTTCTGCGGAATATGACATAATCACTTCCGGAGTTTCAAATGTGTCACCTTTTTCCAGTATCCATGCGAAATGATATGGATGGATTCCCATTACCACACGGGTATGTCCTACCTGATCTACCTCTGTCTCAAATGTAAAGTTTCCACTGTAAGCCAGTGCATATCCATAGCAGTTTCCATATGTTTCTTCTGTGTTTCTGTCGCAGAGGATTACAAATGGGTTATGATGATGACTGGAAGTGCCGCGAATACTTCCTACAGACCAGTTTGCATGACCCAGATGTGTTCTTTCCATCTGACGTTCTACGTTATGTCTGCCATAGAAATGAACTGCATCCATTTCTCTATATTCAAAATCCATTTCCATAGACATTGCTTTCTTTACTGTAACAGGTGTCTCACCAGTCTGTTCCAGACGAACTGCTCTGGTGATCACATCCAGATGTGGGAATACACTGTAGAGAAGATGTGCTTTCAGTCCGCTGACACGGTCTGCCAGGACAATCTCCAATGTCTCTGCCTCATCTTCTTTTGCAAACATTGCAGGGAGACCTTTCAGGCTGTATTTTCCTTTTGTGATCTCATAGGATTCAAATTTCAGATTTGCAGTGTCGCTGCCGTCTGCCTGCTCTACTTCCAGACCATTGATACGATAATCTCCGTTTCCGTAAGCTGTATATTCCTGCGGCAGAGTATCCAGGGAAAATGTTTTGTCTTTTCCTGCTTCATACGGATTTCCGGAGAATCCTCTGTCCACACATACAATCCTGTCCGTAATCAGGGAATCCCCTACCGGGCATCCATAATACAGATGAACCAGAGTATCATACTCTCTTACCTGCATCTGATAGGTGCTGTTTTCTGTTCTCAGGTCAAATACTTTTTCTGCCTCATGATACTTAATCCATTCCATACTCTGTACCTCTCATTTCTTTGTTGTTTTTTTGTTAAAAAGCATACTGATCCGGTTCTGTATCTACATAGTGATGTTCTTCTTCGTCCTCTTTGAAATACGGTTTGAACAGTTTCCACATAAACCAGGAATCTGCATAGCTGTCAGGGAAAATCCCACCATCAGCCAAATCAGCAGATATACCGGAAAAAGTTTTGCATCTACAAGTGTCATGGTCATTGGCAGTATCGTGATCACTGCCACTGCTATCGCATAACCTATATGTTTAACCGCAAAATAAAATGCGTTTGTGATCAAAGTCATTGTTTTGTTTTCAAATGCTGCAACTGTCGGGAATATGTACAGTGCAATGGCAATCAGCGGAATACATACCGCCAGAATCACGTAATTGAAAATCTGTGGCATGGAACCAGGCATAGTTACCAACGATTCTTTCTCCATATAAAGAAATACTGCAACTGCTGCCATCAGGATCCAGATCAGAGTTGACTGTTTGAAGTTCTGCTTAAAGCTTTTAAAAAAATCATGAAATACCCGGATATCTCCATCCTTGTGGAGTTTTAATGTACAATAATACAAAGCAGTGGTGGATGCCCCTGCTGTAATAACAGGAAGAGAGCACACGATCCATAGTAAATTCAATGCAATTAACCGACCTAAAAATCCAAATATCCTGTCATAAAGACTTCCTGGTTTCATTTTTTATTACCCCTTCCTTTTTCTATCTTAATGATTTTGTTCCTGACTTTCACCTTTACAGATGATTCAGCAATCAGATATCCAGTTTCAGGCAGCCTTCTGTTATTCTTCTCCTTCCAGTTGTATAACAAAATTCTGCCTGTATAGTTCAGGGGAAATGTCCCGAACCTCCCGGATTCTTCTTTTTATTTTTTTAACTTACAGCTTACCACCGGATGTTGCAATACCTTCAATGAACTGTTTCTGGAAGATCAGATACAGTACGATCATCGGGATACATGCAAGCAGAGATGCTGCCATCAGCTGCGGATAATTGTTGGTGTACTGTCCCTGCATTTTTGCAAGTGCTGCTGACAGAGGCATTACATCCTTGTTACAGATCAAAGGCCACATCAGGTCTTTGTATGCAAATACTGCTGTGAAGATTCCCAGTGCCACCATGGAAGAACGTGTCAGAGGAGCCATGATGAACAGGAAGGTCTGACCGATGTTACATCCGTCAAGACGTGCTGCCTCTTCCAGATCTTTCGGAAGTCCCATATAAGCCTGTTTGAGGAGAAATGTACCAAATGCAGTAACAATACCGGGAAATACCAGGCAAAAATGGTATTGAGCATTCCCATTTTACTTACCATTAAGTACTGTGGGATAATGAAAATCTGTCCAGGCACCATCATCTGGAAAAGTACCAGAGAGAACATCAGGTTTTTCCCCCTGAAGTTCAGACGTCCAAATGCATAGCCTGCCAGTGTTGCTGTCAGAACCGCACATACAACACGACCCAGGATCAGAAGTAAGGTATTGATATACAGATGTAAGAAATCCATATTTGCGCTTACTTCTCTAAAACTGTCCCATCTCCATGTAGACGGGAGGATTACGAACGGGTTGACAGAGGTTGCCTCTGTCATAGTTTTGAAAGCTGTCAGAATCATCCATAAGAAAGGAACCAGCATGGTAATAGATACCAGTATCAGGATAACATGGATCAGAACTCTGTTTGCTTTATCTCTTGCTGACATAATTATCCCTCCTTAGTTATAATGAACCCACTTCTTCTGCGCAATATTCTGGAATACTGTCATGATCATAATTACAACCAGAAGAAGTACGACGATTGTTGAACCATAACCTTTGTTATTCTGTACAAAGGAATTCTGGTAGAACAGGTAAACAAGTGACTGTGTTTTGTAAAGTGCAGGACTGTTTCTGTCCATAACCATGAAGATCAGGTCGAATACCTGCATGGCACCGATGACACGGGTAACCATTACAAAGAAGATGGTCGGTGAAAGCAGTGGGATTGTAATGTGGAAGAACTGTTTGATTCCGGTTGCTCCGTCAATGCTTGCTGCTTCATAATAATCTCTTGGGATTTCCTGCAGACTGATAGGAAAAGTACCATATTGTAGCCAATGATGGACCATACACCGATCACTGCGATCGCATAGACTGCAATCTTCGGATCAGAAATCCAGTTAATCTTTGTATGAAAAATGTGATTGAGAAGACCAAACTCTGAGTTAAACAGCCATCTCCATACCATGGCGATCGCAGCCGGAGCAGCAACCATAGGCAGGAAGAAAATAGTTCTGTAAACAGCACGGCCTTTCATTTTACGGTTTAATAAAACTGCCAGTACAAGTGCGATAGCAATGGAAAACGGAACTTCCACAATGGCATATTTAAATGTATTTAATAATGCCTGCCATACTTCCGCATCGTGGAACAGCTTTACATAGTTGTCAAAACCAATGAAGATATTTCCCTTACCGAAATCTCCGGTCTTGAAAAAGCTCTCATAAATGGTCTTAAAAATCGGATAGATATTTAAGATGATCAGACCAAGCATTGTAGGAAGAATGAACGCCCATCCCCAGATGAATTCATTCCGCGCCTGACTGGTACCTTTTTTTGGATTTGCCACGGCTCTCACTCCTTCTTATCATAGAATTTTGTTGCTGATTTGAATGGAAAACTGCCGCATATGAGCATACCCTTTGTGACTCCTGTGGTTATCACATGATCGGAATCTTTTCTGCGGCAGCTTTTCCGTTTCTTATTTTTTATGAATGGTTTTGTTAAACATTAATTAATAGGACTCTTCTGCGATGGCATCGTTCATAATAGTAACGATATTCTTGCATGCATCATCCATGCTTTCCTCATCATTCCATGGTTTCTTCAGTTCTTCGCACATTGGGTTCCACCATGCAAGTGTTGCATTTGTGTGTGGTCTGAATACGATATTGTCCATTGCATCCATGTATGGCTGTAAGTTAAAGCAATCAACACTGTTAACCCATCCATCGGACATTCCTTCGTAAGCTGCCATTGTTACACCAAGATCAGCCTGTTTCTTCTGCATATCTTTGGAACCGAACCACTCAATAAGCTGGAAAGCTTCGTCCGGCATATCTGTGTTTGCAGATGCTGCCCATCCAAGACCATTGTAAAGAGATACGCTCTCTCCTGTTTCAGCATCTTTCGGAAGTCTTGCCACATCACAGTGCTCTTTGATGTAATCGTTGTCTTTGAAAGCAGATACCATCCAGGATCCCTGAGAAATCATAGCTACCTTGCCAGATCCGAAGAGTACGTCTGTACCTGTTTCGGACATTGTAGATGCAGGAGGCATTACATTTTTAACGCATTTGTCAACGAATTCCATTGCTTTGATAGTGTTTGGATCATCAAAACCGGATTTGTTGTCATCTGTCAGTACACGTCCGCCCATGGAGTAAACAATATTCATCCATGTATCCTGCTCGTTAGACGGGTTTGCTGCAAAACCGTACTGGCTTCCGTCTTCTTTTGTAAGTTTTTCTGCAATGTCATAGAATTCATCCCATGTCCAGCTTCCGTCCGGATAATCGATTCCTGCTTCATCAAACATATCTTTGTTGTACCACATAGCAATTGTATCGATGTCCTTCGGTACTGCGTATGTTTTTCCGTCCCACTGATACATTTCTTTGATATCTTCCGGGAATTTGTCCATTTCCAATTTGTCGCTGTCTGCAATCTTGTCTGTCAGATCAAGTAAGATATCATTGGACATATATCTTACAGCTTCATTGGAATGCATCCAGAATACGTCCGGCATGTCTCCGCCTGATGCACCTGCTTCAAGAAGTGTCCAGTAGCTGCTCCACTCTACTACCTGAAGTTCAGTTTTGATTCCGGTCTCTTTTGTAAACTCATCCATAATTTCCTGAAGTCCGGCTTTCTGTCCGTTATCCCAGATTGCAACTGTCAGAGTTTTGTCTTTCGCCTGTGCGCCTACTGGTGCAAGTGCAGTAACTGTCATAGCACCGATCACTGTTGCGACTGTGAGTTTTTTCATGTTTTTTCTCATATACATCCTCCTTTATTCGTCGTTTCGACGTGTTCCTTGTGATTCTTATTATACGTTTTTGTCTATTTTTTTAAATGGACTAATGAAATGAATTTATGTCATAATCGTTATGGAAAAACCGCTGAATTTATGGTAAAATGTCAACAACGACTTGAATTTATGCGTATTTGCAGGATATCAGTCCTTATGTCTTTATATCAACAATATCTGCAATCAAAGAAAATAGAAAAAGGAATTACCCAAATGCCAAATGTAAAATATACGGACAGCGCTACTTTCCGCTGTCTTGAAAATCTGAAAGAAGGCTCCCTTGATATCAGTCTGATCCATACGGGCAAAGAACACTGCCCGCCCGGACATATCTGTTCCATGCCAAGAGATGAGTTCATCATCCATTTTGTGCTGGACGGTACCGGATTCTATTCTGCCGGAGGTCAGACCTGGAGCCTTACTCCCGGACAGATGTTTGTAATTTATCCAAATGAACCAGTCACATACGGTGCTGATGAAACCAATCCCTGGACTTATGCCTGGATTGGTTTTCGCGGAATCCGAGCTCACTCAATGGTAAAAGAATGTGGATTTTCCAAAAATCAATTAGTACTTCCTGCACCGGATCAGAAAATAATCCTGAAACACATCGATTATATGCTGAATCATAAGCAGCTTTCCAAAGCCAATGATCTAAGGCGCCAGGCTTATCTGATCCTGTTGTTAGCCGAGCTTGCCGGCTTTCATGAAAAGCAGTCTGCACAGAACAAAAAAAATGCCAAATATGCCTACAGCACCAGTGTCTACGTGGAGCTTGCCATTGAATATATTAAAGATATGTATCAAAAGGGAATCGGGATTTCTGATATTGCAGATAATATCGGAATCAGCCGTGCCTATCTGAACAGTTCCTTTCAGAAAGAGCTTGGAATGTCCGCACAGACCTTCCTCATTGATTATAAGATGCATAAAGCAGCCAGTCTTCTGGTCAGTACCAGTCTGTCTGTTAAAGAGATTGCTAATAATGTGGGCTATGAAGACCAGCTTGTTTTTTCCAAGGCTTTTAAGAAGAAGTTTGGAATGAGTCCGAAGAATTATAAGACTCATAAAGAAATGATGGATAAATTTAACGAAAAGCAGGTAGACGATCCCGTGTGATCTTCTGCCTGCTTTTTGTTGATTTTTTATTTCTGTCTATTGCTTTTCGCAACCTCCATAAGGAGCTTACCTGATTCGGTTATTATTTTGCAGTTAAAACATAAATTCTGGACTCATAGTCTGTGCATGGTTCGTCTTCACTTGTAGGTTCACCTGCTGTACAGTCTGTGGTGAGCAGTCCCAGATTCATCAGCTCATCCCCGTAGTTTTCTGTTTTATTATACTCATTTCTGTAGATAAGATCCGGATCCAGTCCCTGAAGCCGCACTCTGGTAAAATCTGCGTTTACTACATTTCTTTCCCTGTACCAGAATACCAGCGCTGTTTTTTTGTCCTCGCTGACTGTCATCCACACAGTTTCATTGCCCTCAAAAGGACTCTTCAGTCTGTAAAAAGTTCCAAACTGGATCAGTTCTCTGTATTCTTTCATAAAGGTAATCTGCTGTTTTACTTCACTGATTTCCTCATCAGACAGTTTATTCAGATCCAGCTCATATCCAAAAGTTCCAAAATAAGCTACATTTGCTCTTGTATGTAACGGAGTTTTGCGGTTTAACTGATGGTTTGGTACTACAGAAACATGACTTCCCATGGAGCTTACCGGATAACACATGCTTGTGCCGTACTGGATTTTCACACGCTCTGCCGCATCTGTATCATCACTGGTCCATCCCTGTGGCGCATAATAAAGGATTCCCGGATCAAAACGTCCGCCACCGCTTGCGCAAGACTCAAAGAGAATCTGCGGAAATGCAGTATTTAACCGCTCATACAGATCATAAACTCCGAGAATATATCTGTGGAACACTTCTCCCTGACGGTCTGCAGGAAGTGCAGCTGAATAACATTCCGTAATACTTCTGTTCATATCCCATTTAATGTAGGAAACCTTTGCTTCTGAGAGGATTTTGTACATCATCTCATAAATACAGTCCACCACTTCTTTTCTGGAGAAGTCCAGCACATACTGATTTCTGCCATGACAGGAATGCCTCTGGGGTGTCTGCAGGATCCAGTCCGGATGTGCACGGTAAAGATCGGAATCCTTATTCACCATCTCCGGCTCAAACCACAGACCAAATTTCATACCCATCTCTTCAATCCTGTCTGCGATTCCCTTGATTCCCTGCGGAAGACGCTCTCTGTTTGCCGCCCAGTCACCAAGTCCTGCATAATCGTTGCTTCGTGCACCGAACCATCCGTCATCCAGCACAAATAATTCAACACCACATTCCTTTGCCTTTGCAGCAATTTCCACCAGACGGTCCTCTGTAAAATCAAAATAAGTAGCTTCCCAGTTATTGTTAAGGATTGGCCTGGGACGGTCTCTCCAGTAACCTCTTGCCAGTCTCTTCTGATATAATTTATGGAAAGTCTGGCTCATTCCATTCAGACCCTTATCAGAAAATACTACTACTGCTTCCGGAGTCTGAAAGCTCTCACCACAGTCCAGCTTCCAGTCAAAATTCTGCGGATTGATTCCCACAGTGATGCGGGTTGTATCATGAGTATCCACCTCTGCCTGCATTCTGTGATTTCCGCTGTAGATCAGGCTGAATCCCATCACTTCTCCTGCATTTTCTGTTGCCGACGGACGTCGGAGCACAATAAAGGGATTATGTTCATGGGAAGAATTTCCTCTGATGCTTCCCACAGACTGGATTCCCTGCTCTAATCTGCGTTCTTTCACATGACGTTCTCTGGACCATGCGCCCGAAAACTGCATCCACACATAATCTTTATCCGGAAGATCAAGGCTGAGACTCATTGCATTTAACAGATGTACTAATGATGTACCCTCATTTGTAAATCTGGCGCTTCTGGTGATGATTCCCCCCTGTGCAAAAATAGTATAAAGCAATTCCAGTACAATTCCTGTTACTTCATCTTTCAGTTTTACACATAAGGTCTGGGCTTCTTCGTCATTCTCCGTATAGGTAGCCGGAAGTCCTGAAAGCTTTGGCTTTCCATCTGTAACAGTGTGACTGACATAAGTAAATTCCGAGATCCTGCTGCCGTTTTCCTGAAGGATTTCCACTGCCGGATAACGATAATCAGAGCTTCCATATACCGGATATTCCAGTTTCAAATGCTCCAGCGAAAATTTGCGGTTTCCCTCATAAACACAGGCTGTCATTGCTCTTTGCTTCATTTCAAGAAGATATGAGAAATCTTCTCTGTCATGGATTCTTTTCCCAAAATAGAGGTTTCCAAGATGTCCATTGGGAAGTACGGTCATAATATAACTGATGTTATTGTTGTATAAATGGAATGTCTTTGAACTTTCGTGAAAAATAATACTCATAACTGTCCCCTTTCTATAATAAACTCAATATACATGAAGTTAGGGGCAAAAGTTTTTTTGACCCTAACTTGATATCACGGATTGCTCCGCGGCTGTGCTGATATCATATACATTATTATAGAGAAGTTATTCTGAGGTGTTATGGCATTATGTTTGTCTGAACCTTCAAAATGTTAACTGTTGATCAGCTTTTCCAGCCCATCCTCTGACACTTCCAGGTTCCTGCGGTTTTTACTTCTGTCCTGCCTTCGAAACTGAGTTGGTGTCAGTCCTGTTTCATGCTTGAATGCCCTGGCAAACCGTTCTGCATTTCCATAGCCACAGGATTTTCCAATTGATTCTACAGACAGTTCTGTAAGCACCAGCAATTCTCTTGCCCTTGTAACACGGTATTTCTGCAGAAAATCCTTTGGTGAAATATGAAGTTCATTCATGAAGATGGTGTACAGATAACTGCGGTTAACATTCAAATGCTCTGCCAGTTCCTGTACTCCGATTCCACAGGCATATTCATTTTTTATAAATGCCATGGCTTCTTTGATATATTCTCCATACCCGTTTTCTCTTCCATATTTCTTTTCTTTTGTATTACCCAGATAAGTATCAATCACTACATCTTTTGTAAGAACTGAAAAGAAATCATATATCGGCCCTGCAGATAATACAGATTTGAGGTGGTGCTTTCTGTATGTTTCAGAATATCCAGCACAATTTTCTTTAACTCTTCTCCACTTTCTGAACGGAAGATCAACTGCTCGCTGTTTAATCCGATATCCCGAATATATTTTCCTGCATTGGTGCCACCTACTCCGATCCAAAGATAACTCCACGGATCATCTTTATCTGCCTGATAGAAAGTCTGTGTACCCGGCTCGATCAGAAACCCCTGTCCGGCAGTGAGATAATGTTTTTGTCCTGACGCCTGATACATCCCCTTTCCTTTCACTACAAAATGGATCAGATAATGCGGACGGGACGCCGGACCATAGCAATGCAGCGGCCCGCATTGTGCGTAACCGCTGTAGCTTAGATAAAATTCTCTGAATTTCGGTTCCTGTAATTGTAAGACATATGAATCTTCCATAATATAAGTCTGCTCTCCTGTTTTATAAACAACCATTAACTTTCGGCTATATCATAAGGCCAGTGAACACTCATCTATCTTCTTTAATTCCTCTTCACTGAAAGATTCACTGTCCAGCACTTTCAGGTTCTCAAGGATCTGCTGCGGACGGGATGCTCCTATAAGCACACTGGTTACGATTCCGTCGCGGAGAATCCATTTCAGTGCCATCTGCGCAAGACTTTCCCCTCGCTCTGCTGCAATTGCATTCAGACTGCGGATACTGTTAAGACGTTCCTCACTGAACTGGTCTGCATGGAGAAACGTCCGTCTGTGTTAACGCGGCTGTCCTTTGGAATTCCATTCAGGTATCTGTCTGTGAGCATTCCCTGGGATAACGGACTGAATGCGATAATTCCCTTTTTCCTCTCTGCTGCAGCCTGTTTCAGGCCATTTGTCTCGATGGTACGGTTAAAGATATTATATCTGTTCTGATTAATGATAAACGGACAATGCAGTTCTTCCAGAATATCTGCAGCACGTTTCATTGTCTCACCATCATAGTTGGAAATTCCAACATACAATGCCTTTCCGCTTCTGACGATCTGTGCCAGAGCCTCCATGGTCTCCTCAAGAGGAGTCTCCGGATCCATACGGTGATGATAGAAGATATCTACATAATCCAACCCAAGGCGTTTCAGGCTCTGGTCAAGACTGGCGATCAGATACTTACGGCTTCCCCAGTTTCCATAAGGTCCCGGCCACATATCATAGCCTGCCTTTGTGCTGACGATCAGCTCATCTCTGTATGCAGAAAATTCCTCTCTCAGGATTTTTCCAAAATTTTTCTCCGCACTTCCGGGCTGTGGGCCATAGTTGTTTGCAAGGTCAAAATGAGTGATCCCATTGTCAAATGCTGTAAAACACATCTGCTTCATATTCTCATAAACACCGGTGTCTCCGAAATTATGCCATAAACCCAGAGATAACTCCGGCAGCATCAGCCCACTGGCACCACAGCGGTGATATTTCATGGTTTCATAACGTTTTTCATCTGCCTGATACATAAAATAATTCCTCCCTTTTCGTACAGTTTTCAAATCTTCACTTTTATTAAATCCTACTCTAATCTGCAACTTTGCAAATCACATTTTGCACCTTCTCAGACTGTATCAGCATCCTCATCTTCTCATCCCCATCCTCAATCTCAGGCTTACCACATCTAAGACTATCTGGATGCTCCGACACACAGCAATTCTTATACCAGCATTCACCCATAAGAGTCCCTTTAACAGACCACTTTTCATTTTGTGTAAATTCGCCTGCCAATGACTTCATCACTCGTTCTGTAGAATATCTTTTAAAACCTGCTATATACTGCAATGTCTTCTCGTCATCAATCTTTGATAAATTGATTCTATGATTCTCAACTGCTGCCAAGACTTCTTCACGAATTTTGATTTTATCTGTCTTTCCGGTGCCTGTCCATGCTATTAGCTTGTCAAATGCAAGAATCAGATATTCAAAACAAATCATATCCAGAATTACAATTTTTCCTTCCGACTTATCTGTTATTGATTTCAACATACGATACTTGTTACGAATATCCTGATTATCAACCACATAATCAAATGCAACGTAATATTTATCGTCATCTTTAATGTCCAAGTCTATTACCGCATCCAGTAATCCCTGATTGCTTCCTTTACTTTCGACTACAAGCTCATTATCAAAGAAAAACTTGTTAACTAATTTCCAGAAGTGAAGCCCTGCACCAGTATCCTCCGTCCATAAATATCTCATATCACAGCTCCTCTTCCAGCGTTATTCTGTTGTTATCAAACTTCAGCACCTTAAAACTTTTATCAGATACATTAAGTCCGTCACAATTTCGCAGAAAAAGCATATACTGATTTGAGAACTCAAAATTAATGAATCTCCTGATATCATCATTAATCAAGTACTTCTGCATTATCTACCACAATGAAACTATCCCGGCACTGTTTTATTGCTTTTAAAAATCATCTGATTTATAGTTAAATAATTTTATAGTCTTGTATTCGTCTGTTAGTCTTATATCTTCCAGCATTTCATAAAGCACTGTTTTACCGGTGCCGCTGTCTCCGCCAACAAGAGTAATTCTATCCTCAAATTCCAAATCGTATGAAAATGGATCTGCTTTAAAAGTAATGTTCTTATAAATCATCTGCTTCTCTCCTTTCATACTCCTTACTCCACCAGGCATTATAGCCTCTCCCGCCGGTAACTATATCAGAATTATTAAATCGGATTTTTGCATTGTCTGGGATATCAAAAAGTGTCGGTCTTGACATATAAATCTTTATATTTTCCATAGCAAAAATGATCTTTAACACATTCGGACCACATTCCTCAACATTTACCACCTTATCAGGGTGTTTTACAATATTTATCAGTGTCTTGCAGCTGATGATAAATTACGAATTGTACCTAATCCATATTTTGTTTCTATATGCTTGTCCGGAGTCAGCTTTGCCTCATCTATTTGCCAGATTAAATCAATTTCTTTTTGTGACATTTCTTCATTACCTGTATTCAGATTAAAGTACAGGTCGTTTTGAAGTATCCAGTCTTTTGAATCAATCTTATTTGTATATATATCTATCATTTAATGTTACTCCTTTTCATTGTCAATCGCCGACTTTTGAGAATCGTTGGACCACTATAATGCCCACGTTTTCGCCCTGCATTATAAATCAAAGAATTTACTTGTATATCATATCACATTTTCGACGTTATAAATATCATTTTTTGTTGTCTATTTATCTATAACAGTTAAAGGGACTGCCTATTCTGACAGCCCCTTTTTAAACAAATAAACTATATTAAATTCCTTTAAAGCTAAAGGAGAATTCCATCTTTCCATCTGCATTTAACAGATATTCCTGATGGGTATATGCTCCCCAGCTGTCGTCGCCGCCGATTCCCATCTGCCTTTGGCTACACGTACTACTGTGTAATGGATCTGCGGGAGTTCGTATGGATGCATAGCATTTTCCATCTCATGAGGGGTGTATGGAAGTGCAGAGAACATCACTGGTTCTCTATCCATCTCGAAGTACATTCCTCTGCCCTTGCGGTCTGTGACCTTCGCCCAGCGTACTTCCTCTTTTGCTCCGCATTCCTGCGGTACCATGTATCTTGCTATATTATCCACAACTTTGTTCTGGTAAATGCCAGTTTTGCACCTTTTTTGCGGTCTGCATAGGTTTCAGCTTCGCCCAGTCCATACCACTGGACATTGTCATAATCTGCATTGAATTTGAAAATCACCCCAAATTCCGGCATATCGCCAAGTTCTTTTACAGGATCATAAGTTAAAGTTGTCTTCACTTTTCCATCGCCGAATACTTCGTAGGTAAGCTGACACTCACTGGCTGGTGTGGTCGGCATCAGATAGGTAAATGTTACTTTTACAGAGTGGTCTGTTTCTTCTGTCTGTGGTGAATTGGATGGACCGTATGCACCTTTTCTGTATTCTTTGTGGCTTAAATACATGCTGGCAATTTTCCACTGTGCGTAGCGCATCTGCATAAGATTTCCACAGTCATTATCTGTAGGTGCACGCCAGAAGTTTGGTTTCGGGATTGCTTCGATCATCTCTTTGCCTGCATATTTGTAGGAAACCAGGCCACCATTGAGGACGGAGAACATTACTTCGAAGTGCTCGCCCCGGACACCAATATTATGTGTGCTTCGGATGATCTGTGGTTTCTTTACAAACGCATCTGATACACATACATCTTTTTCCACTGTAATCGCTGTTTCTGCTGAATCTGATTTTCCATCCAGAACATCCTCTTTCACCTGATATACATACTGTCCAAACGCAATTTCATAACCTGCAGGTGCCCATATCTCCTCCTCTTTCAGATGGAAGGAAACAGTAACTGTATATTCTCCGGCTGCTTCTGCTTTTTCAAAAGGCAGTTTATATTCTTTCTCACTCAATGGCTCAACTGCTGTTTCCAGTACTTCTGTACGGATCACTTTTCCATTCTTTGCAAGTGTTACCTTACAGTCAAAAGTATCTGTATTTACAAAGAGGTTCTTGTTAAGCACTTTTACTGTATCAGCTGTCACCTCTGCTGTAATATTCTGATAATTAAATTTCACTTCCTGCATCTTTGGAGATGGCTCTCTGTCACCGCCATATGCGATTCCGTTGCCGCTGAAATTGTAGTCTGTAGGACGTTCTCCGAAATCGCCGCCATATGCCTGGAACTCTTTTCCATAGCGGTCTTTCTTATAAATAGACTGGTCAATGTAATCCCAGATAAATCCACCCTGATATTTAGGCTCTGTATCTGTCAGGTCAGTATATTTGTGCATGGCACCGCAGGAATTTCCCATGGCATGTGTATACTCACAGCAGATAAACGGTTTGCTGTCATCCTTTGCCAGGAACTCTTTGATTGCTTCTACAGACGGATACATCTGGCTTTCCATATCGCTGGTATCATTATAACTGCGGTCATGGAAAAGTCCCTCATAATGTACCAGACGGGTAGGGTCATTCTTATGGAAAAGCTGAGACATTTCATAGATATCTTTTCCGCCAAAAGATTCATTTCCGCAGGACCAGATCAGGATTGCCGGATGATTCTTGTCTCTCTGGTACATGGAGTTGGCACGGTCAAGCATCATATCCAGCCATTCCGGTTTGTTGTGAGGAACAACATGAGTATAATCCTTTGTAAATTCCGCCACATCCCAGGAACCATGGGATTCCAGGTTTGTCTCATCGATCATATAAATACCATATTCATCACAGAGCTGATAGATCAGTGATGTATCCGGATAATGACAGGTACGGATGGCATTAATATTATTCTGCTTCATAATGCGAAGATCCTTGCGAAGTTCTTCCTCTGAAACATGTCTTCCGCTGACAGAGCTGAACTCATGGCGGTTTACGCCCTTAAACACAATACGTTTTCCGTTCAGAGTCATAATACCGTTCTTCATCTCGAAACGGCGGAATCCAACCTTCTGAGGAATTACCTCCTGAATAGTTCCTGCTTCATCATAAAGTTCAATTGTAAAATCATAAAGCTGTGGATCTTCTGCGCTCCATAATTTCGGATTATTAATTTTCCATGCAAAGCTGTTCTGTACAGTCTTGCTGCTATTTGTTCTCTGAATATAAAATGGCTCTGCATCGGCTTCTTCATTTCCAGCTTCTGTAAGAGATTTTTTCTCTTCCAGCACACATTCTCCATCTTTCTCAAGTCTGAAAACAATGCTTCCCTTTCCCCATGTCTTTACCTTAATTTCAAGATCTGCTACATCCAGATTCTCTTCCGGGATTGCCCGAATCTGGAGATCATATGCATGGGTATCCGGAACTGTATAAAGATACACATCTCTGTAAATTCCGGAGAAACGGAAGAAGTCCTGATCTTCACACCAGCTGCTGGAGGTCCATTTGAATACCTGTGCTGCCAGCTTATTCTGTCCATCTTTAAGATAATCTGTTAACTCAAACTCAGATGGAGTAAAAGAATCCTCACTGTACCCAATAAATGCTCCGTTCAGCCACAATGCAAGTCCGCTCTCTGCTCCCTGGAAAGAAATAAACAGTCTCTTACCCTTCATATGTTCCGGCACTGTAAAATATTTCACATAGCTTGCAACCGGATTAAATCTCTCCGGAATCTGACCGGGATAAATTTCCTCATGTCCTTCCCATGGATACTGGACATTAGCATACTGCGGTGCATCATATCCTTCCATCTGGATATGTGCCGGTACATGGATGTCCTCCCAGTCATAGCAACAGTAATCCTCTTTCTCAAATCCCTGAACTGCACTTTTGTAATTACGCGCATAATGAAACTTCCATAAACCGTTCAGACTGTAGCGAAAAGAAGTTTCCGTCCCATCCTGCACAGCAGTCTGCATTTCATTCCCATCTCTATAATACACATGATCTGAATGAGCTTCCATTCGGTTATCGCAGAAATACTGTGGATCTTTTACCAGTGAATAATCAAATGCCTTCATACTCTTATGTTCTCCTCATGATTTATTTTTTTTAACTGTTCTCTCTGCCTGCAATATTATATTTCGCCATACATCCGTAAAACACTTCCAGCAAAATACTTTATATATGACTTTTTTCATAAAAATATCTTATACGATATTGCCAACAGCCAGTTATCCTTCATAAGCAAAATTATAACATTATACCAATCCGCACAGTTTGCATATTTGACTATATAATATTCATTTTCGACTTTTATATATTCCGGTGTCTGATATTTACCATCCTTCCTCTGTCCGGATGTCAAACTTCAGGAGAAGCTGCTCATAATTTTCTCCCTTTTTTCTCCACTCTGCAGGTGACATTCCCATCAGCTTCCGGAAATTCCGGTTAAAAGCAGAGTCCGATGCAAAACCACATTCCGTACCTATGTCAGTAACTGACCTATCTGTCTTTTTCAGTTTTTCACAGGCTGTGCGGACACGTATCAAATTTATATACTCTACAGGGCTCATATGCATACATCCGGAAAAAATCCTGCGAAAATGTGACTCACTCAGATGACAGTTTGCAGACAACTGCTCTATCTTTATATTCTCTCTGTAATGATCTGAAATATAATCCAGTGTATCTGAAATGATCCTCATGCTCCTGCTCTGCTCTTCATAAAGCATTTCCTGTTCCGGCGTCCGGTTCAGCCGGGCAATCCCTGCCAGCAGAGCCATAAGAAGTCCGGATGCCTCCTGAATATAAAACTCCTCTTCCCGGCGCATGATATCCATAATTCTAATAATACATTCAGCTATAAACGGTTCCTCTTTCTCGTTCATCAACAATGCCCCGGCGTTGATCCTTCGCAGCATTTTCTCAGCCTGTACAGCACTCTCACAATTCTTTCGCAAAAATCCCTCAACATCCACAAACAGATACTCCCATTTACAGACCGTATTTCCCATGCTGTTTGTTGTATGAGGAAACCGTTCCGGGATCACAGTAAACTGCCGCCCTGTAAACTTCCTTTTCTCCTCTCCCAGAGTAAGGATTCCCTCTCCATAATAGCAAAAACCAATCTCCATAAAATTATGAAAATGAAGGTCCTCTATACCGGTTCCATAATTCTGCACCCAGCGCTCTCCCAGAAGAGGAAGGATCGGACTTCCTGCAGGCATGTAATAATAGCGTAATTCTATTTTAGGTTTCTTTCTTTTCATAGTCTTTTATCCGAAAACTCCCTATGCAAAAAAGGCAGGTGATCTTCACCTGCCCCACAATAGCACTGCATTTATTCAGCCTTTCGCTATCCTATTCCCCTTTAGTTTCCTTCTCTGCCATTCTTGAAAACACCATCTCATATCCGTCATTTCCATAATTCAGTGAACGATTCACACGACTGATCGTTGCTGTGGAAGCTCCGGTCTTCTCAGAAATATCAAGATAGGTTCTCTTGTCCATCAGCATCTTGGCAACCTCAAAACGCTGTGATAAGGAAAGAAGTTCATTGATTGTGCACACATCCTCAAAAAAAGTATAGCACTCTTCTTTATCCTTCAGGCATAAAATCGCTTCAAAAAGCTGATCCACAGCCTCTGTTCTGATTTTTTTACTCATTTTCATGCTCCTTTTAGAACTCTGTACTTCACTTGCGGACATTTGTTTTTAAACTGTCCGTGTTATGTTTCTAACAGTGATATTTTACCACGTTAAATTATAGGAAGCAAGCCTTTAACCCAAAAGAAATCACAGATTTTTTATTTTTCTCACAAAAGCCTTTTTCGAAGAGTAAGGCAAATAAAATCATCTTTTTCGCAACGCAGCTCTACACCAAATAACTGCTTCTCAGTTTATCAGAATTTACGATTCACATACTCCCTGATTGCATCCGTAGACCGATTAAGGACCAGTTCCTCCGGAAAATCCAGTTTCTCCAGCAAATCTCTCGCCAGATCAAACTCCCCTATCAGCAGATCAAAATGGGCATCACTGTCCATCACCACCGGAACATGATATTTCTTACACAGATTCAGCACCACAGTATCATTCTCCACCGCATTCTGTCGATTACAGTCCGGATCCATAGAATGATTATTCAGTTCCAGAACCTTCCCATATTCTTTCGCCCCCTGAACCAGTGCCTCATAATCAATCTCATATCTCCCGTCATCCGGATGTCCGATAATATTCACATAGGGATTCTTCATCACATTCAGATAGCTTTCTGTATTCTCCAGCTTAGACCCCGGCTTCATGCATGGCATATGCAGACTGGCGATCACCACATCCATCCTCTCCAACGTCCGCTGCGCCAGATCCACAGTTCCCTGCGCATCCAGAATATTCACCTCGGACCCCAGAAGCAACTGAATCCCATACATCTCCCTGGGCACAATTTTCAGATTCTCAAAATAATACTTATGACAGGTTCCCGGCATAGCAGGCGCATGCTCCGTAATCCCCAGAACCTCCAGTCCTTTCTTAGAAGCTGCCTTCGCCATCTCCCTAAGTGAACAATATGCATGTCCACTCACCAAAGTATGTGTATGCAGATCCAACACTGAATTATATCTCATAACAACTCTCTCCTCATTTCGTAAAAAATCTTCCCCCACATTATACTTCCACCCCCACCCATTTCTCAAGCACATTTATTATTTCAGAGGATTGCTATAAGACACACCTCTCCTCCCCAGCCAGTAACCAGCACAGAAAAATAGTTTGTTTCGCGTGCATTTGCAGGATACTTAGATATTCTTGGTCAGAAAAATCTGCGTTATGAGAAAACAGAGACACTGTCTGAGCCGCAGGCGAGTTTGGCTCTGTTTTCTCATTCTTTTAGCAGATTTTTTGTGGCCTAGAATATCTTAGTGTCCGAAACCGCACACGAAACAAACTATTTTTCTGCGCGTCCCTTAATAAAAAAAACAGAGCCTGCATCTTGGCAAGCCCTGCAAAAAGATTCCATTTCAAGGAGAAATTCAATTTTTTATTTTACGATAAAAGATTTTCTCTTGCTGACAACATCAAAGATAACCGCTGCCAGAAGTACAAGTCCCTTAACAACCTTCTGAATATTCTGGTCAATACCCATAATACTCATACCTAAGTTCAGAACACCCATCAGAAGAGCACCAATGATAACTCCGGGAACAGTACCGGTTCCACCATAGGCAGAAGCACCACCAATGAAACAGGAACCAATCGCATCCATCTCAAAGTTTGTACCTGCCTGCGGGTTAGCTGAATTCAGACGCGCCATGGTAACCATACCTGCGATAGCTGCCAGAAGACCCATGTTTAAATAAGCCAGAAAATAAACTTTATTAGTATTGATACCGGAAAGTTTCGTAGCCTTCTCATTACCACCAACTGCATAGAAATAACGACCTGTAGTAGTTTTGGAAGCAATATATGTATAAATCGCAATAATCACAGCAACCCAAACCAGAGAGTTCGGAATACCTTTATACTGAGCCAGACGGAACATAAATGCCAGAACAACTGCACAGATCAGGACCATCTTAACTGCCGCACCGCCAAAAGCTTCCACACTGTAACCCTTTTTCGCACGGTCTGCACGATTTTTCATTACAAGTAAAACATAAACAATACAAACAATGATACCAACTGCAAAACATGTAACATTAAATCCTTCTTTGCCAACAAAATCAGGAATGTAATTGTTAAACAGTGCCAGATAAGAATCAGGCATTGGAGCCAGTGTCTGTCCCTGAAGGACTACGTTTGATAAACCACGGAACGCAAGCATACCTGCCAGAGTTACGATAAACGGTGGGATTCGTACATAAGCAATCCAGAATCCCTGCCATGCACCGATTGCAATACCTGTGATCAGCATAACAAGCATTGTAAGATATGGATTCATATTATTGAGAACCATCATCTTACCGCCGACTGCTGCAACGAAACATACAACAGAACCAACAGAAAGGTCGATGTTACCACCAGTTAAGATACAGAACAACATACCTGTTGCAAGGATAAATACATATGCGTTCTGAGCTACAAGGTTATTTACGTTCTGCGGCAGAAGCATAACACCTTTGGTGTTTGCTGTAAACATGATGACTACCAGAACCAGAACGATCACCATGGTATATTTCTTTAATACTTCTGAAAAACTAGCTTTTTCTCCATCTTCTTTACGCTCCTTTTCCTGATTTTACGATCTTTGACATGATCAGTTCGGAGGTTGCCTCTTCTTTGCTGACTTCTCCTACGAACTTGCCTTCATTCATGATATAGATTCTGTCTGACATTCCCAGTACTTCCGGAAGTTCAGAAGAGATCATGATAACAGATTTGCCTGCTGCAACCAGATCGTTGATAATACAGTAAATTTCGTACTTCGCACCTACGTCGATACCACGAGTAGGCTCATCCAGGATCAGAATATCCGGTTCTGCGAACATCCATTTCGCAAGAAGGACTTTCTGCTGGTTACCACCACTTAAGTTACCTACATTCTGCTCAACAGATGGACATTTTGTTTTCAGCTTTTTCCTGTATTCTTCGGCTACTGCATACTCTTTATCTGCATCGATCACCTGTCCATTGCTGATGCCTTTCATATTTGCAAGTGATGTGTTCATTTTGATGGATTTGGAAAGGATCAGTCCGTTTCCTTTTCTGTCCTCTGTAACATAAGCAAGTTTATTATCGATTGCTTCCTGTACAGTGTTCAGTTTCACTTCTTTTCCGTTCATAAAGATCTGACCGGAAATCTTGGTTCCATAGCTCTTTCCGAAGATACTCATGGCAAGCTCTGTACGTCCTGCACCCATCAGTCCGGAAATACCCACTACTTCCCCTTTATGGATCTTAAATGATACATTGTCTACTACTTTACGTTCTGAGTACAACGGATGATAAACAGTCCAGTTCTTCACTTCCATGGAAACAGCTCCGACTCTTACATCTGGCGTTTCGGGAATCGGTCTGTCATCTCACGGCCAACCATACCCTGAATGATACGCTGCTCTGAAAAGTCATCTACTTTCTTATCCAGAGTCTCAATGGTAGAGCCGTCACGGATAACTGTGATCTTATCCGCTACATAAGAGATTTCATTTAATTTATGGGAAATGATAATCGATGTCATTCCCTGTTCTTTAAATTTCAACAGCAGATCCAGCAGTGCCTGAGAGTCATCTTCATTCAGAGATGCTGTCGGCTCATCCAGGATCAGGAGTTTCGCATGTTTCGCCAGTGCTTTCGCGATTTCTACCAGCTGCTGTTTACCTACACCAATATCCTTGATCAAAGTTCTGGAGGATTCCTCCAGTCCTACTATTTTCAAATATTTGTCTGCTTCTCCATAGGTTTCATTCCAGTTGATGGAGAAGGATTTACCTCTTTCATTACCCAGGTACATGTTCTCGCCGATGGTCATATAGGGAATCAGCGCAAGTTCCTGGTGAATGATTACAATTCCTTTTTCTTCACTGTCTTTGATTGTATTGAATTTACAGATTTCACCGTTATAAATGATGTTGCCTTCATAGGTCCATACGGATAAATACCACTTAATACATTCATCAGGGTAGATTTTCCGGCACCGTTCTCACCTACCAGTGCGTGGATCTCGCCTTCTTCTACCTGAAGATTTACGTTATCCAGTGCCTTTACACCCGGGAAAGTTTTGGTGATATTCTTCATTTCCAAAAGTATCTTAGCCAATTTCTATTTCCCTCCCTTTCCATAACAAAGCATTTAAGTACGTCTTGGAAAGAAACGGAAATTTCTTCCAAGATAGATTTCTCTAAGATAGTTCTTCTTGTAAGATAAATACTTATTACTGATTAATACAGGCGGGAACTGCGCCCGCCTGTACAGTTTGTTAATTCTTATTATTTAATCTGATCCTCTGTATAATATCCGGAATCAATCAGCATTTCTTTGTAATTATCAACAGTTACAACAACCGGATCGCAAAGGTATGTCGGGATAACGCCTGTGCCGTTGTCATAAGATTCTGTATCGTTGATCTCCGGTTCTTCGCCTTTCATGATAGCGTCAACCATGTTAACTACTGCAGATGCAAGAGCACGTGTATCTTTGAATACGGACATAGCCTGTTTTCCTGCTACAAGGTTCTTAACGTTTGGTGTATCACAGTCCTGACCAGTGATGATCGGATACTCTCCTGTGTAGGAAGCTGCAAGTGCGTTTTCTACACCAAGTGCTGTGGAGTCGTTGGAGCAGAGAACTGCGTCAAGGTTTGTTCCGTCAGAGTAGTTACCAGCGATGATTGTATCCATTCTGTCCTGAGCCTTTGCACTGTCCCAGTTAGCAGTTGCAACCTGCTCAAATTCTGTCTGTCCGGATTTAACTACCAGCTTACCTTCGTCAATATATTTCTGAAGTACATCCATTGCTCCGCCGAAGAAGAAGTTACAGTTATTGTCACCAGGATCACCTGTGAACAGCTCAATATTAAACGGTCCGTCCTGATTGTCGAGATCAAGTGCATCTACTAAATATTCGCCCTGTTTCTGACCTACCTTGTAATTATCAAATGTTGCATAATAAGTAACTGCATCTGAGTTCATAAGCAGACGGTCATAAGAAATAACCGGGATTCCTGCTTCTTTAGCCTGTTTCAGTGGCTCACCAAGACTGCTTCCGTCGATAGATGCCACAACCAGAAGATCACATCCGTTTGCAACCTGATTCTCAAGCTGTGAAACCTGTGTGCTTACATCGTTAGATGCATACTGAAGGTCTACTTCATAGCCGGCTGCTTCCAGCTCTTTCTTCATGTTCTCGCCATCCTGATTCCATCTCTGAAGATCTTTTGTAGGCATTGTAACACCGATCAGTTTCTTGTCATCCGCTTTAACAGCTACTCCCGGGATAACTACCATTCCAGCTACCATTGATGCACAAAGAATTGCAGATACGACTTTCTTTCTCATTGTAAAAATCCTCCATTTCTTTTTACGTTTCTCACGTTTTCTTGATGATGTTACTATAGCACAGGGCAATCTGGACATGGTTGGCAAGAAACAAGACATTTTAAGAAAAACAAAAAATGCCCTGCACAGGACAGGACATTTTTGTTGCAAGATAATGCTATATACTGATTTACTCTTACATCTGCAAAAGCAGCCGGATAATCTCTGAATATTTTATTTAACTGTAATCCGCATTCAGATAAACTTCATCTCTGCGGTGGAAACCTCCTTCAATGATCACCTTATCTATATTCTCTTTTGTCACTGCAGTTGGTTCAAGGATGCAGGAAGGAATCTCATAAGTTCCGTCATTTACTGTTTCTGTCACATCTTCCAGTTCTGCAACTCCCTTTCCACTACCCATTTCCACTGCATATTTCGCTGCTTTTCTTGCCAGATCTTCAATTGGTTTAAAAGCAGTCATATACTGTGTTCCTTCTACTATTCTCTGACAGGCTGCAAGATCTCCATCCTGACCTACGACAACCACATTTCCGGCAAGCTGATTCTCTGCCAGTACCTGTACGACCTGACTGGCAATGTCATCATTTCCGCACATAATTCCCTTAACATGAGGATATTTTTCCAGGGCTTCCTCCACATATCCGGCAGCCAGTTCTGCTGTCCAGCCATCACAGTTAGCTTCATAAACCACATGCAGATCTGTGTCTGCAAGCATATCATCAAACCCCTGTTTCACCATCTGGACATTATTATCTGAAGAGGATCCCTGTATCATAAAGACATCTCCTCCCTGAGGAAGTGCATTGACAAGTGCCTGTGCCATGATCTCACCCACCTTACGGTTATCAAAGGAAATGTACAGATCTGTATTGGCATTATTGACCATTCTGTCATAGGAAATAACCGGAATTCCCGCACTCTGTGCCTTCTGTATGGCATCTGAAAGTGCTCCACAGTCTCTTGCGATCACAACGATCACATCCACCTGCTTATTTATAAAGTATTCAATCTGACTGATCTGCTCTTTGACATCTGCACCTGCATCCTGCACATTTACCTCTGCTCCCAGTTCTCTGGCAGTCGCCACAAATACATCTCTGTCGCGGATCCATCTTTCTATAACAAAAGAATCCACTGTAAGTCCGATCTGAACCTTATCCTCTTCCTTATTCTCTTCTGCTGTTTCTTCATTCTTATTCTGTTTTTGTTCTGAAGAGGAACCACATCCTGTCAGCAGCATCATCCCTGTACAAAATGCCAGTATTCCAAGCAGCAGCTTTCCGCAATTCTTTTTTGTCTTATATAATTTCATCAGCCTAACCTCTCTCTGAACTCACTAGGCGTAACTCCTTCATACTTCTTGAAAATCCTGCTGAAGTAATTGGGATCACTGTATCCTGACTGTGCACATATTTCCTTAATGGAAAGTCTGGAATCCTGCAGAAGTTCTCTGGCATTTTTCAGACGTATTTCTGTAAGATATTCAATAAAGTTCTTACCTGTTTCCTGTTTAAAAAGTTTACTGAAATAATACGGACTGATATCTACCTCTCTTGAAACATCATCCAGAGAAATATCCCTGCGGAAATTTTCATTGATATATTCCTTTGCTCTGTCAATAATACTGCCAGCTTCTTTTTCCTTGGAATTCTCCAGTTTCGTACAGATTTCTCTCGTCTTATCCAGAAACCACTTCTTCAGATTTTCTATATCCGTACAGGACTGAAGCTCCCGGATATAGCTTCTCCTGCTGTTAACATTATATTTCAAAGTTCCTGCAAAGAATGCCCTGCGTTCCGCATTCATCACCATCTCCAGGATTTTAATCTCAATGTCTTCTCTTGTGACGGCCTGCTGACTGTGCATCCATTCAAAAAATCCCTCTGCGCAGTTCATCGCTCCCGCAGCATCCTTCTCAAGGATCCTCTTCTGATATCTGATTTCCAGGTCTCTTGGATATTCCCCGTCATATTTCTGTGCCGCTGGTACATCCTCGATATGCACTACATGACTGATGCTCTCTCTCAGTGCGACCACCGCTTCCTTAAAAGATTCCTTCACGCTTCCAAGTTCTTTGACTCTTCCGATTCCACAGCGGAACATACTGTCGATCCGGTTTTCAAATTTATGTACCATATTTCTGGCTCTTGTGACAATTGCAACTCTGTCTTCGTAATCTTCTTTCGCATTTTCATAAGGAACAAGCAGTACGATCCTGTTTCCCATAATAGGACCTACAAGGCATTCAAAGAATCCCTGTGCGATTTCACGAAAAGTAGAATAAAATTTGTTTGCCTTTACACTTGCACCTACTGCATTACTGAGCACCCCATTTTCCATAGAATCTCCAAATTCTATGACCATCATATAACCGTATTTCTGACGGATATCAAGAAGCTGTGTATAATTATCCTGATAAGTAACAAAATCATCCTGCAGAAGAATATTATTGATATATCCACTCTCAATCATAGGTACCACTGTCTCCAGTTTCTCTCTGATCAGGAGATCATCGCTTCTCTTCTGCCGTATCTGATCTACCTTTGTCATCATCTTCGCGCAGGTTTCCAGAATTACTTCTTATTTACAGGTTTTGTGAGAAATTCCTGAACTCCCAGGTTCACTGCTTCTTTTGCATAATTAAACTTATCATATGCAGTTATGATCACAAAACTGCTGAACTGTTAAATTTCTGAATTTCCCTGATTGCCTGGATTCCGCTTATTCCCGGCATCTGGATATCCATAAAACAGATATCCGGCGAATATGCCTGTGCCATCTCCACCACAACTCTGCCTGACTTTGCACAGTGGATCTCACATTCATTTCCATATTCAGTTTCAATAATTTTCTTTAATGATTCCAGCATGATACCTTCATCATCTGCCAGCAAAATTCTATACATCTTCTCTCACTCCCATAATACTTCTCTTAGTTTTCATGCACAGGTATATAGATTACTGCTTCTGTGCCTTTTCCTTCACCTTCACTGTTAATCTCCATAAGCCCTGATTCCTCATAATAAAGTTCCAGACGACTGATCACATTATTCATACCGATTCCTGTAGAATCACCTTCTTCATTTCTGTGCTCTCTGTTTCCTGACAGAACACTCTCTATCTGTTCCTGCGTCATTCCCTTTCCATTATCTTTCACGCTGATACGTATATAATCTGCATCTCCTGTAACTGTGAGATGTATTTTTCCTTCCCATTCAATGTCACGTATTCCATGATTGACTGCATTTTCCACAACCGGCTGCAAGATCATACTTGGCATACGCACATTCTCCAGTGATTCATCCACCTCCTTGCTGAAATGGATATCTCCGGCGAACCGGACATTCAGAATATAAATATAGTTATCAACAGCCTCCAGTTCTTCTCCCAATGTGGCGTCTTCCTGCCCTTTTTTTACATTATAGCGGAAAAAATCCGCCATCTTTTCCACGAAAATCCCGGTCTGCTCGGCATCCTCCATCATTGCAAGCTGTGCTCCTGCATTCAGGGAATTAAACAGAAAATGTGGATTGATCTGTGACTGAAGATATTTCAACTGTGCTTCTTTCAGATGATTTTCCATAAGAAGCTCCCTCTCCATCATCTGCTGCTCTTTCT
>ENA-OPZM01000123-OPZM01000123.1-human-gut-metagenome-genome-assembly--contig:-NODE-123-length-32451-cov-2.735150_pt1 | contig 32451 bp, 44 predicted proteins | sample MGYA00242478_ERZ504493 | MGnify/ENA primary metagenome ERZ504493 (study PRJEB26092, sample SAMD00036227) | human gut metagenome | host: Homo sapiens | study: EMG produced TPA metagenomics assembly of... | reverse complement strand
GGCAGATGCCAAGCCAAAAGCGCAGATAATACTGGATGTCTTATCGAGCATTTTGGCAACGCAGATGCCGTGCCGCAGCTGCCGGAGCGGTGCTTAAGCCGCAAGGCGGGAATTGTGCGGTGTTGCCCAAGGCAAAACAAAATCGGCCCCTGCCTTGGTGCGGCAGGGGCCGATAAATCAGTGATTCAAATAACTCAAAAATGCGGAAAAGAAAGCTTTACCGGTCGATGGGGGCAGTCTTGGCTTTCAGCCAGGTCTTTTCCTCCTCGGTCAGGCGGGGGCTGAGCATCTCGTATACATGGGCATGGTAGCGTTCAGCCAGTTGATCTGGTCACGGGTCAGTTCGTCCACAATGACCGGCTCGGTGGAGATGGGCACCAGGGTCAGCGGCTCAAATTTCAGCCAGTGACCATATTGGTTGGTGCCGGCATCCACGCATTCCAGCTCGTTCTCAATGCGGATGCCGACTTCATCGGTCTCATAAACGCCCGGCTCATCGGTGATGGTCATGCCCTCTTTGAAGACAATGGGGTTCTGGGGGCGCAGGCTCTGGGGGCCTTCGTGCACCGAGGAGATGTAGCCAACGCCGTGGCCGGTGCCGCAGCGGTAGTTGATTTTGTGTGCCCACAGCGGGCCGCGGGCAAAGCTGTCCAGTGCAAAGCCGGTGCAGTAATCCAGGAAGACGGCGCGGGCAATGTCAATGTGGCTCTGCAGGGTCCAGGTGTAGTATTTGCGCTCATTCTCGGTCAGGGGGCCGACGGGATAGTGCGGGTGATATCGGTGGTGCCGCAGTCATACTGGCCGCCGTTATCCACCAGCAGGAAGCCGCGCGCTCAATCACGCTGTCCACTTCGCCCTCGGCATGGTAGTGCATCATGGCGGCGTTGGGGCCGTAAGCGGCAATGGTATCAAAGCTGTCCTCAAAATAGCCGGGCATTTCGGCACGCGCTTTTGCAGCATCTTTTCAATGTCAGTCTCGTGCAGGATTTTGCCCTCGGCGATGGCCTTTTCCAAGTCCATCTGGAAACGCACCATGGCAACGCCGTCACGCACATGGCATTCGCGGATGTTGGCAAGCTCGACCGGGTTTTTGACACCTTTCAGTGCAAAGATCGGGTCGGCACCGGTAACGGTCTTGTGCTCGTTCAGGGCGCAGTACAGGTCATAGTTGGTGGCTTTCTCGTCTACGAGGAACACTTCTTCTGCGGGCAGAGCGTGTACGGTATCGATCAGCTCCGGGTAGTCGCGCAGGGAAACGCCGTTATCGGCCAACGTTTTTGCGTCGGCATCATTCAGGCGGCCGGGGGCGATAAACAGGGTGCAGCTGTCCATCGTGACAAGGGCATAAGCAACGGCCAGCGGGGTACAGGGCAGGTCGCGTGCGCGCATGTTGGTCAGCCAGCCCACACAGTCCAGACCAGTCACGGCCAGGGCGGTGGCACCGGCTTTTTTCAGCTCGTCACGCACCATGGCAATGCGCTGGGCGGCGGTGGCGCCGGTCTGCTCAACAGTCAGCAGCTCGCAGGGGGTGTTGGGCAGGCTGGGGCGGGTGGTCAGGCTCTCCCACAGGGGGGAGACGATATCCTTGCTTTCCAGCTTGGCGCCGCTCTTGGCCAGAGCGGCGGCATAGCCGTTGGCAATGGTGGCAGGCACGCAGCTGCCGTCCAGCAGCAGGGTCTGCCGGCGGCAAAATGGGCGGTCAGGTACTCTTCCACAGTGGGCACCCCGGCGGAACCGGCGTGCATGCACTCAATTTCGGTACCGGCCAGCTGACGGTCACCCTGAACATAAAAGCGGCCATCGCACCACAGGCGCTGCCGGTCAGGGTGACAACAAGGGTGGAGTTCTCGCCGGTAAAGCCGGAGAAAAACGGCAGGCTGTTGTAATAAGCGGGCAGATATTCACTGGAGTGGGGGTCGCTGGTCATCAGCAAAACACCGTGGGCACCGGCTGCCTGGGCAGCGGCGCGCAGAGCGGCGATTTTTTCATTGGTCGTCAAAATAGTCCTCTCCTTATATGCAGAATGTTGAACAAGTCCATTCTAACATGTTTTCATAAAAGGTCAATACGGGGTGCGGTTCAGCACAGTGCCCAGCAGCGGCAGGCCGCAGCCCTGCAGAAGGTGAGCCGCCTGGCGCAGCTCCTGATGGGTAACGCCGCCGCTTTGTACCACAAGCAGGGCACCGTCACATACCTTGGCAAGGCTGAGAGCGTCACTGCATTCGCTCAGGCTGGAGCATCTACCAAAAGATATGCAAACTTTGGTGCACAGCTTTCCACCATGCGGGCAAAACGGGGGTGTTCCAGCAGCAGGGCCGGGCGGCTGGTGGTGCCGGAGGCCGGAACCAGGCAGGTGCCGCGGATCTCGGTGTGGTAGAGAACTTCCTCCAGAGGAACGCTGCCGGAAAGATAGTGTGCCAGACCCGGCACTTTGTGTTCACCGGTCAGCCCGCACTGGCGGCAGATGCCGGAATGGCGCAGGTCACCGTCAACCAGCAGGCAGCGCTGGCCCAGCCCGGCAAGCAGCTGCCAGAACTGCAAAGCCAGAGTAGTTTTACCTTCCTGCGGGGTAGTGCTGGTGAGCAGAATGATTTTGGCGTCTGGGGCTGTCTGTTCCAGACGCAGGCGCAGCAGATTCAGGGATTCAACCGTCCGGGGTGCCAGCTCCGGCAGGTGGTTCAAAGCAAGTTCTTTCATGGGCGGCCGCCTTTCCGGGTATGGAGGCGGCGGGGCGTGGCATCCGGGATGCAGGCCAGCGGCGAAGAGCCAAGGCAACGGGCCAGATCGTCCGCCGTATAAATGTGGTCATCCCGCAGGTAATGCAGGCAGAGGAAAGCAAAGCAGAGCAAAAAGCCGATGCCAGCGCCAAACGCTGCGTGGAACACAGCCCCCGGCCCGGAAAAGCGTTGCGGCGGGGCTGCCTGCTCCACCAGGCGGGGCGGGGTGGTGCCCATGCGGGCAGAGAGATCATCCAACGCAAGGGCAGCCAGTGCGTTGGCAATATCTGCTGCGCGCTGTGGGGAAAAATCGGCCGCAACAATGCGCAGAATATGGGTATCTGCCGGGTGCAGAATGGTAATCTGGTCTTTTAAGTGGGCAGTATCCGTGGAAAGGCCAAGGGTGGAAATAACGGATTCCAGCATGGTGCGGCTGGTCAAAAGCTCCTGATAATCAGCCGTTAATTGCAGTTCCGCATAGCCGGAGGTCAGCCCCTCCTGTGCGGCGGCAACATACAGCTGGGCTTCGGCCTGGTAGCTGCGCGGGGCAAGGCGTGCGGCAGCAAAGGCCAGAATACCTCCCAGCAGGGTACAAACCAGTACCGCGGCGAAATGGGCGGGCAGCAGGCGGAACAGTTCCACGGGGGTCACTTCGCGCGGCGGCGCGGGATGCAGGGGCAGCGGGCAAGGTGCTCACCTCCAAAACAGGGCGTGAACAAGGCAAAATTCCGGTAAAAACAGCATACATCAAGTGTAACACGCGCCCGGCGCAAAATTCAATAGAAAAAACGGTTTTTCAGGCGATACTGGGCGGTTTTTCGGGCAAACTGCTGAAAGGTGAGAGGATTTTGCAGCAAACGGGGGAAACGCCGCGGCAAAAAGGCGCTGACGGGGCAAGAAGTTTTCAAAAATTTTAAATTTTGACAGGCCCAAATGGGCGAAAAGCTCTTGACGGGTTTGATATAATAAGGTTAGCAGTAAGAAAACAAGATTGCTAACAACACAAACAAACTTTAAGATAGAAGGGAATATTACCATGGCAGAACAGGTAACTAAAATTGATATTTTCTCCGGCTTTTTGGGTGCAGGCAAACGACCTGATCAAAAAGCTCATCAAGGAAGCGTTCCAGGGTGAAAAGATCGTGCTGATCGAAAACGAATTCGGCGAGATCGGCATTGACGGCGGCTTTATGCGTGAGGCTGGCATTCAGGTCAACGAGCTGAACTCCGGCTGCATCTGCTGCTCCCTGGTGGGCGACTTCCGCGAGGCACTGAAAAAGGTCGTGGAGACTTATCATCCTGACCGCATCCTGATCGAGCCTTCCGGCGTTGGCAAGCTGAGTGATGTGACCCGCGCTGTTGAGGGTGTGGGCGAGACCCTGCCGGTCAGCCTGAACAGCTTTGTGACTGTGGCCGATGTGAACAAGGTCAAAATGTATATGAAGAACTTTGGCGAGTTCTATGATGACCAGATCAGCCACGCATCCTGCATCATCCTGAGCCGCACCGGCAGCGCAGACGAGAAGAAGATCGCTGCAGCCGTTGCCCTGATCCAGGAAAAGAACCCCACCGCCACCATTGTGACCACCGATTGGAACGAACTGACCGGTGCACAGATCGTTTCCGTTATGGATGGTAAGCGCGACCTGGTTGCCGAGCTTCTGAGCGAAGCACAGGCTTCCAATGCTGCCCATGCGGACGAGGATGAGGAAGAGCATCATCACCACCACCATGACCATGATGAGGACGGCCACGAGTGCTGCCACCATCACCACGACCATGATGATGACGACGATGATGAGGATGAGCACGAGCATCACCACCATCATGACGAGGATGATGACCACGGCCACGAATGTTGCCATCACCACCACGACCATGATGACGACGATGACGAGCATGAACACCATCATCACCACCATGACGGCGAGTGCTGCTGCGGCCATCATCACCATCATCATGACCACGATGCAGACGAAGTGTTCACCAGCTGGGGCCACGAGACTGCCCACAAGTACAGCCATGACGAGCTGGAGAGCATCCTGACCACGCTGGATTCCGGCGAGTACGGCGCTGTGCTGCGTGCCAAGGGCATTGTGGACGGCGGCGACACCTGGTACGAGTTCGACATGGTGCCCGGTGAGCATGAGATCCGCACCTGCGGCCCCGATGTTACCGGCAAGGTGTGCGTGATCGGTTCCCAGCTGAAGGAACATGAGGTGGAAGAGCTGTTCCACGCCTGATTTGTAAAGGAGTAAAACATGGCGCAGAAAGAGATTCCCTGTTACCTCTTTGTGGGTATGCTGGAAAGCGGCAAAACCAAGTTTATTCAGGAAACAATGGAGGACCCGCAGTTTGATTCCGGCGACAAAACGCTGCTGTTGATCTGTGAGGAAGGCGAAGAGGAATATGATTCCGAGCGATTTGCCTTTGGCGGCGTGACCGTTGCCACCATTGAGGACAAAGCGGAACTGAACCGCGAACACCTGCAGCAGCTGGCTGAAAAGTCTGACTGTGGGCGTGTGATCATTGAATACAACGGCATGTGGCTGGTGCAGGAGCTGTACGATGCCCTGCCGGATAACTGGCTGATTTACCAGTGCCTGGCCACCGCAGACGGCACTACCATCAAGACCTATGCCAACGACAATGCCATGCGCGGCCTGCTGCTGGACAAGCTGCGCGGCAGCGAGCTGCTGGTGGTGAACCGTGCCGAGGCGGTAAACGATGACGAAAGCCACCAGCTGATCCACAAGCTGGTACGCCAGGCCAGCCGCCGCTGCGATATCGCCTATGAGTTCAAGGATGGCAGCGTTGCCTATGACGATATCCCGGACCCGCTGCCGTTCGATGTAAACGCCCCGGTGATCGAGATTCCCGAAGAGTTCTTTGGCGTGTGGTATATGGACTGCATGGATGAGATGCAGAAGTACGACGGCAAAACGGTGAAATTCCTGGCTCAGGTGTGCCAGACCAACCGCGCCGGCAAGGACAGCTTTGTGCCCGGCCGCTTTGCCATGACCTGCTGCGTGCAGGATATCCAGTTTGTGGGCTTCCCCTGCAAGTACACGGAGTACAAGAACCTGAAGCAGCGTGACTGGATCACGGTAACGGCAAAGGTGAACCTGAAATACCACCCGATTTACAAGGGCCAGACCCCGGATTCTGTCGGCCCGGTGCTGACGGCCATCAACGTGGAGCCTGCCGCGGCCCCGCGTGATGATGTGGTGACCTTCAGTTGAGCGGGGAACGCCGCAGGGCAATCGAAGCCCGCGTGGCAGCCGCAGCCGCCCGGCTGGAAAAAGAGGGCCGCTACACGGCAACCCGGCGGTGCATCCAGCACGGCAAGGTCAGCGTGTATGCCCACTGCGTCAGCGTGGCGGATACCGCCTGCGTCTTGGCAGAAACGCTGCACCTGCGCGTAAACGAGCGGGCGCTGATCCGCGGTGCATTGCTGCATGATTACTTTTTATATGACTGGCACGATAAAGCCAACGGCCACCACTGGCACGGTTTTACCCACCCAGGCACCGCCCTGCACAACGCAAGCGAGGATTGGAAGCTGACCCCGGTGGAGCGGGAGATCATCAAAAAGCACATGTTCCCCTTAACCCCCATCCCACCCACCTGCCGTGAAGCGTGGCTGGTGTGCCTGGCAGATAAAATCTGTGCCGCCAAGGAGACGACCGGCGGAATCTATGGCAAGCTGCCGTTTGCCGCGAAGCATAACGCGCAGGATAAGTAAATTAAGGCAATACCGCATAATTCTAAGTGCCGATACGGCGAGCGAGGTGCGGCAGATGCCAAGCCAAAAGCGCAGATAATACTGGATGTCTTATCGAGCATTTTGCAACGCAGATGCCGTGCCGCAGCTGCCGGAGCGGTGCTTAAGCCGCAAGGCGGGAATTGTGCGGTGTTGCCCTGAATAAATGGCCGCCTTGCTGTAACAAACGGGCGGAAAAATCCGTTTATTTGAGTAAGAGGGCACCGTAAAACAGAAAATGACATTGCGGCCGGCCCTCCCCTATCCCGCAAATTTATGCTACAATGGATGCGAGGTGAACGTGATGACAAAAACTGAGGCACGCGCGCAGGCCAAGGCACTGCGCAAAAATCTGGACCTGCACGCCATCGGCGCTGCCATGACCCAGCAACTGTTTGCCCTGCCGGCATGGCGGCAGGCGGGCACGGTGTTCTGCTTTGTTTCCATGCGGGACGAACCGGACACCACCGCTATTTTGCAGCAGGCCCTGGTCAGCGGCAAGCGGCTGTGCGTGCCGCGCTGCCTGCCGGGCAATGACGGCGGATGGAGCTTGTGGAAATCACCAGCCTGAACGACCTGCAGCCGGGGCGGTACGGGATTCTGGAGCCCTGCGGCGGCCGCACCATCGCCGCATTGGAGCCGGGCGCACTGGCCTTGATCCCCTGCCTTGCTGTGGACAAGCAGGGGGTGCGCCTTGGCCGCGGAGCCGGGTATTATGACCGGTTCCTTACCCGCTTTGGGCAGACCGGCCCCAAGCTTTTGCTCTGCCCGGAGGCACTGGTCTTTCCCGCGCTGCCCACGGACGAATGGGATGTTCCCTTTACCCCCGGTGAAATATTGACGGAAAATGGGGTAAAATAAAAACAGTGGGGCATTTGCCGCACCCTGCCCCCCTGCTTGCTCCCGCTGCGCATTCCAACAACACAACCTACGCAGCCCTGCATCATACAGGGCCGCGCAAGATAAAGGAGATTTTTTATGAAAAAGCTGACATTATTTCTGGCTGCTGCCCTGCTGGCTGCCAGCTTTGCTGCGTGCGGAAATTCCGGCGCGTCTTCCTCCACAGCGCCGGAGCCAACGGCCATCCCGGATGACATTCTGAACGCCCCGGCTACCAAGCCGGACCCGGACATGGAGATCGATCCCGGTTTCGGTGTTGACCCGGAGGACAGCAGTGCTGCGCTCCAGCCGGAACCGGATGCCGAGCTGAGCGGCATTGTGGACCAGATCTATGCCGCACACCCGGTTGACCTGATGATGGTGGAAACGACCGCCGTGGACCTGACCAACGCCGAGTGGTACCCCTACCAGACCGGCCTGAACGAAGAGCAGATCACCAAGGTGGATGCCGCTGTAATCAGCGAGCCAGGTGTCGGCAGCCAGGCTTACTGCATGGTACTGGTGCGCCTGAAAGACAAAGCCAATGGTGATGAGATTGCCGAAGCCATGCTGGACGGCATTGACATGCACAAGTGGGTCTGCGTGGCGGCCGACAAGGCCAGCGTTGCCACTTTTGACGACAAGGTTCTGTTCGTTATGGCTGACAGCGAACTGGTGGATGTAGACGCCCTGATGACGGATGCCGCCAACGCCCTTGGTGTGACTTTTGGTTACAATATGAGCAAGGAATCTGCTGAAGATTACGGCGAACTTCCGGATGAACTGCTGGCTACCCCCGCGGTTGTTGGCTGATTTTTTACCGCTCTTTCAAAAATTTGCATAAAAAATGCGCCTGTGCTCAAAGCAAGCACAGGCGCATTTTATTGGCAATGCTGTAACTTATAATTACAGGAAGATGTACTTTAGGATGAACAGCACGGTCAGAACATACATCAGCGGGGTGATCTTCTTTTCCTTAGCCTTACCGGACAGCAGGTTAATCAGCGTCCAGGAAACAACGCCGATTGCAATGCCTTCGGAGATGCTGTAAGCCAGCGGCATGACCAGGATGGTCAGGAAAGCCGGGATGGCATCAGTCATATCGTCGAAGTTGATCTTGGCAACAGCGCCCATCATGTAGAAACCAACAACGATCAGGCCGGAGCAGTTGCAAAGGAAGGGATGGTCAGGAACAGGGGGCTGAAAATGCTGGCCAGCAGGAACAGCACAGCGGTGGTAGCTGCGGTCAGACCGGTGCGGCCGCCCTCGGTAACGCCGGAAGCACTTTCAACATAGGTGGTGGTGGTGGAAGTACCCAGCACAGCACCGGCGCTGGTTGCGATAGCGTCAGCCAGCAGGGCGCCTTGATGCGGGGCAACTTGCCCTCTTCGTCCAGCATATCGGCCTTGGAAGCAACACCAATCAGGGTGCCCAGGGTATCGAACAGGTCAACAAAGAGGAAAGCGAACATAACAACGATGAAGTTGCCAATATTAAAGTTGGTGAAATCCAGGTTGAACACCTGGCCGAAGGTATTGCCCAGGGAGCTGAAGTCAAAGCTGACGAATGCGGTGGGGATGACAGAGTACATGCCAGCTTCTGCATCCGGCACATAGATGCCGGTCAGTTCGCAGATGATGCCCAGCACCCAGGTCAGGATAATGCCGTACAGGATAGCGCCCTTGACGTTCTTGATGAGCATAACGGCGATCAGCAGCACGCCGACCAGAGTCAGCAGAGCACCGATGCCAACGCTGTGGAAGGTTTCGCCCTTGAAGTGCTGGTAGGTCAGCAGGTGGAATCGCTGTTGACGATGAGCTTGGCGTTCTGCAGGCCGACAAAGGCAACAAACAGGCCAATGCCCACGCTGACAGCGGATTTCAGCGTCAGGGGGATGGCGTTGAAGATGGCCTCGCGCACACTGGTCAGGGACAGCACGATGAAGACGATGCCTTCAACAAAGACGGCCAGCAGAGCCATCTGCCAGCTGTAGCCCATGGAGAGCACAACGGTGTAAGCAAAGTAGGCGTTCAGGCCCATGCCGGGTGCCAGTGCAAAGGGGTAGTTTGCCAGGAACGCCATGAGCATGGTGCCGACAAATGCTGCCAGAGAAGTGGCAATCAGAACTGCCTTTGCATCCATACCGGCTGCAGACAGAATGTTGGGGTTGACCGCAAGAATGTAAGCCATCGTCATAAAGGTCGTGATACCGGCCATGACTTCGGTTTTTACATCCGTGTGGTTCTCTTTCAGGTAGAAGAGTTTTTCCATGATGTACCTCCGTTTTCAAAACGTTATTTCCGGGGCACACCAAAAGCGCCGCACAGCGGGATTTTTTTAGCAGACATGCCCGCCGCGCCGCAGGTTTCCGCAAACGACGCAACATTTTTATTCTTGCCTATTCCTTTGCATTTGTAAACGGTATTTGTGAAAATAATTGCAATTCTGCGTCAAAACATTTATCTGCCGCTCTTCCCCGCCCTGCCGCCGGGCAGCAAAAAGGGCCGCACCCCTGCGGGTACGGCCCTTAAATGAGCAGCAGAAATTATGCCTTGGCGGCTTTGATCTCCTTGATCAGTTCGGGAACGACCTTGTACAGGTCGCCAACGATGCCATAGGAAGCAATGCCGAAGATGGGGGCATTCTCATTCTTGTTGATGGCGATGATGGTCTCGGAATCCTGCATGCCGGCAACGTGCTGGATGGCACCGGAGATGCCCAGAGCAACATAGATGCGAGGATGCACGGTCTTGCCGGTCTGGCCGACCTGATGGTCAGCAGACAGCCAGCCTTCATCGGTAACGGCACGGGAAGCACCGACAACGCCGCCCAGGGCACCAGCCAGCTCTTCGGCCAGGGCAATGCCTTTTCGGGGTCAGAGCTGATACCACGGCCAACGGAAACAACCACATCAGCACCGATCAGGTCAACCAGCTTCTTAGCGCTCTTCTTGATGTCCAGGATCTCAACATGGATATCGTCAGCAGTCAGAGCGGGGGTAACCTTCTCAACAACAACCTTGGCAGCACCAGCTTCGTCGAACGGCTGGGTCTGCATAACGCCGGGGCGCACGGTGGACATCTGCGGGCGGAAGCGCGGGCAGATGATGGTGGCCATCAGGTGGCCGCCGAATGCGGGACGGGTCATCTTCAGGTTGGTGTTCTCTTCAAACTTGGTGTTGTCCACATCAATGGTGGAGGTGGTGCGCAGGAAGTCCTTATACTTGGCGACATCCACATCCAAGTGGGTGCAGTCAGCAGTCAGGCCGGTATGCAGGCGGGCTGCGCAGCGGGGGCCAAGGTCACGGCCCAGGTTGGTAGCGCCAATCAGCATAATTTCCGGCTTTTTCTCCATGATGAGGTCACACAGAACCTTGGCATAGCATCGGTGGTGTAGTCCTTCAGCAGGGGGCTGTCGATATAGTAAACGCGGTCTGCGCCGTAGCCGCCGAGAGCCTTGAGGTAGTCCTCGTTGACCTCGCTGCCCATCACAACGCCGCACAGCTCAACGCCAAGGTCGTTGGCCAGCTTGCGGCCTTCACTCAGCAGCTGATAGCTGATGGCCTGTACCTGGCCTTCGCGCTGTTCGCAGAATACCCACACGCCCTTGAAGGCGGCGGTGTCCATTGCATTGAATTCAGCCATTGTACTTCTCTCCTCTCTCAAATCAGGTGCTTGTCGTTCAGGATGCCAACCAGCTGGGCAGCATCCTCAACCATCATGCCGGCGCCCTTGACCGGGGGAGCAAAAGACTTGTAAACGTTCGTCGGGGAGCCCTTCAGGCCGATGGTGTCGGTCTCAATGAGGGGATCATCCTTCAGAGCATTGTAGTCGAACACTTCAACGGGCTTGTCATAGCACTCAAAAATGCCGGAAACGCTCATGTAACGCGGGGTGTTCAGCTCCTTGATGCAGGTCAGCAGGCAGGGGGTGTTCACCTTCAGCTCCATGTAGCCATCTTCAAGCTGGCGCTTGACGATCAGGGAGTTGCCGTCCTTCTTGATATCGGTAACATAGGTGACCTGGGGCAGGTGCAGCTTTTCAGCAATCTGCGGGCCAACCTGTGCAGTGTCGCCGTCGATAGCCTGACGGCCGCAGAAAACGATATCCTCCGGGCCAACGCCGATCTTGTTAACGGCAGCTGCCAGGATCTGGGAAGTTGCAAAGGTATCGGAACCGCCGAACTCACGGGCAGATACCAGCACGCCGCGGTCAGCACCGCGGGCGATCAGCTCACGAAGCATGCCTTCTGCCGGCGGCGGCCCATGGTAACAACAACAACTTCGCAGCCGGTCTCATCTTTCAGCTGCAGGGCAGCCTCAACGGCGTTCAGGTCGTCGGGGTTGGTGATGGTTGCCATCGCAGCACGGTCCATGGTGCCGTCAGCCTTGACAGCAACCTTGCCCTGTGTATCGGGAACCTGTTTGACACAAACAATAGCTTTCATTGTACGTCTTGCCTCCTTACTTCAGCAGCGCGCCGGAGATGACCATCATCTGCACTTCGCTGGTGCCTTCGTAGATCTCGGTGATCTTGGCATCGCGCATCATGCGCTCGATGGGGTAGTCACGGGTGTAGCCGTAACCGCCGAACAGCTGCAGGCAGCGGCGGGTAACATCGCTGGCGGTGCGGGCTGCAATCAGCTTAGCCTCGGCAGCCTCAACGCTGTAACGGACCTTAGCGCCGTTCATGGCCTGCTGCTTTTTCAGGCCAGCCTTGTAAACCAGGTACTTGGCAGCGTCAACGCGGGCTTTCATCTCAGCCAGCTCGAACTGGGTGTTCTGGAACTGAGCGATGGAACGGCCAAACTGCTTGCGCTCCTTGACATAGGCAACAGTCTCGTCGATTGCGCCCTCTGCGATGCCCAGAGCCTGTGCGGCAATGCCGATACGACCGCCATCCAGGGTAGCCATAGCCAGCTGGAAGCCCTTGCCCTTAACGCCGAGCAGACGATCCTTGGGATGATGCAGTCTTCCATGATCAGCTCGCAGGTGGAAGAACCACGAATGCCCATCTTATCTTCGGGCTTGCCGACCTTGAAGCCGGGGTCAGTGCGCTCCACGATGAACGCGGAGATTTCCTTCTGCTTGCGACCGCGCTTGTCGGTCACAAAACCGGTAACAGCAATGATAATGAAGACATCAGCATAGCCAGCGTTGGTGATGAAGATCTTGGAGCCGTTCAGCTTCCAATGGTCGCCCTCATCCACAGCAAAGGTCTGCTGGCCCTGTGCATCGGTGCCGGCGCCGGGCTCAGTCAGGCCGAAAGCACCCAGCATTCGCCGCTGCACAGCTTGGGCAGGTACTTTGCCTTCTGGTCTGCAGTGCCGTTCTCATAGATAGGAGCAGCACACAGGGAGGTATGGGCGGACAGGATAACACCTGTGGTGCCGCAAACCTTGCTCATTTCCTCAACAGCCATCACGTAGGAGAGCACATCGCCGCCTGCGCCGCCGACCTCTTTGGGGAAGTAAATGCCCATCATGCCCAGCTTTGCCATCTTTTCAACGGTCTCTTTGGGGAAATATTCCTCCGCGTCAACCTTTTTGGCAAGGGGTTTGACTTCGTTCTCAGCAAATTCTTTGTACATTTTCTGTACCATAGCCTGCTGCTTGGACAGAGTAAAATCCATAACGGTATCCTCCTTATCTAACAGTGCGCCTGCCGCCCCGCAGCCAAAGCCGCAAGGGCAGGTTTACAGGCGACTGAACAAATCAATCCTGACGGAGATTTTGCACTCCGTCAGGAGAGATTGTTTCAAATTTTACAGGGCATCAACAGCGGTCTTGGTGCGGTCTGCGTTGTAAACGTAGAAGCCCTTGCCGGTCTTGCAGCCCAGGTTGCCGCCGCGAACCATCTTACGGATGAGCGGGCAGGCGCGGTACTTGCTGTCGCCGGTCTCCTTGTACAGAACGTCCATGATGGCCAGGCAGATATCCAGGCCAATGAAGTCACCCAACTCCAGGGGGCCCATCGGATGGTTGGCACCCAACTTCATAGCGGTGTCGATGCCGGCAATGTCAGAAACGCCTTCCATCTTGATGAAAGCAGCTTCGTTGATCATGGGGATCAGGATGCGGTTGACAACAAAGCCAGCAGCCTCATTGACCTGAACGGGGGTCTTGCCGATCTCAACGCTGATCTTTTTGATGGTCTCAACAGTCTCGGCGGGGGTGTTCACGCCTGCAATGACCTCGATGAGCTTCATACGGTCAGCGGGGTTGAAGAAGTGCATACCAACCAGGGGACGGGTCAGGCCCTTGCCGATCTCAGTGATGGACAGAGAAGAGGTGTTGGAAGCAAAGACGCACTCCGGCTTGCAGATCTTGTCCAGCTCGCCAAAGGTGGTCTGCTTGACCTTCATATCCTCAAAAGCAGCCTCAACGATCAGGTCGCAGTCAGCGCACAGATCTTCTTTCAGGCCAGCGGTGATGGCTGCCATACGGCGGTCAACTTCAGCCTGATCCAGCTTGCCCTTGGCAACCAGCTTTGCATAGCCAGCTGCGATCTTATCCTTGCCTTTATCGGCCCATTCCTGCTTGATATCACACAGGGCAACAGTGAAGCCCTCAGTCTGTGCAAATGCCTTAGCAATACCCTGGCCCATAGTGCCAGCGCCAATAACGCCAACTTTCATAGTTGTGCCTCCTGTTAAAAATAATAATGAATAGAGAAAAAAAGAAGAATGAAGGTGTGCCGCAAGCGGCACGATTTTAATAAGGAACTTTGGTGCAGCCACAGCGCCCGGCCTTTTTGAACAGCGCGCAGCGCTGTGATCCACCACCATTATTCATTATTCTTTATTCATTTTTCTTTCAGAATCAGTTGTTGGTAAACACTGCCTTGGGTTTCGGCTTTTCACGGCTCAGGAAGCACTGCATGCCTTCCACCTGGTCGTGGGTTTCGAAGCAATCGCCAAACAGTTTTTCTTCAACCGCAACAGCCTCGTTGATGGGCTTGGAGATGCCCTCGTTGATGGCCTTCTTGCAGTTGCGGACTGCGATGGGAGCATTCTTGCAATCTTATTTGCCAACTTCATCACGTTCTCCATCAATTCAGCCTGCGGGTAAACAGCGTTGACCAGGCCGATACGCAGGGCTTCGTCTGCCTTGATGTTCAGGCAGAGTAAACCAGCTGCTTTGCCATGCCCATGCCAACCAGGCGGGCCAGACGCTGGGTGCCGCCGAAGCCAGGGGTGATGCCCAGCCAACTTCGGGCTGGCCGAAGACGGCGTTATCGGAGCAGATGCGGATATCGCAGCTCATGGCCAGCTCATTGCCGCCGCCAAGGGCAAAGCCGTTGACAGCTGCGATAACGGGCAGCGGGAAGCTTTCGATCTCCAGGAACACATCATTGCCCAGCTTACCGAGGCCTCGCCTTCTGCCTTGGTCATGGTGGACATGGAGCCGATATCAGCACCGGCAACAAAGCTCTTGTCACCTGCACCGGTCAGAACAACGCAGCGCACGGTGTTCTGGTCGATGGCTTCAAAAGCGGCCTTCAGGTCAGCCAGAACTTCGGGGTTCAGTGCATTCAGGGCTTTGGGACGGTCAATGGTGACGATCGCAACAGCGCCCTGAATTTCAGTCGTAACAAAGGACATTGTCAATTCCTCCGTAAATTACATTTCCACGATGGTGGCGCAGCCCATGCCGCCGCCGATGCACAGGGTAGCCAGGCCCTTGTGTGCGCCGCGATGCTTCATGGCGTACAGCAGGGTGACAAGGATACGAGCGCCGGAAGCGCCGACCGGGTGGCCCAGAGCAATGGCGCCCGCCGTTGACGTTCAGCTTTGCCTGGTCAAAGTGCAGAGCCTGGCCGACTGCAACAGACTGTGCAGCGAATGCTTCGTTGGCTTCGATGAGGTCCATATCATCAACAGTCAGGCCGGTCTTTGCCATAACCTTCTTGGTTGCGGCGATGGGGCCCAGACCCATGACTTCCGGCTCAACACCAGCCAGTGCACCAGCAACCCAGGTAGCCAGAGGCTCAACACCCAGCTCCTTGGCCTTTTCTTCGCTCATGACAACCAGAGCAGCTGCGCCATCGTTGATGGCGGAGGAGTTTGCAGCGGTAACGATACCATCCTTCTTGAAGCAGGGCTTCAGCTTGCCCAGAACTTCCATGGAGCTCAGGCGGGGGCCTTCATCGGTATCAAACACGGTGTCACCCTTCTTGCCCTTGATGACAACGGGAACGATCTCATCCTTGAAAGCGCCGTCAGCGATAGCCTTGGCTGCCTTCTCCTGAGAATGGTAAGAGAACTCATCCAGCATCTCACGGGTGATGGGGCTGTAGCCGTACTTCTTCTGGTAGGTTTCGTTGGTGCAGACATTCTCGGCGGTCATGCCCATGTGCATGTTGCAGCCGGTTGCATCCCACAGAGCGTCGTTGACCATGGTGTCCACCAGCTCGCTCTTGCCCATGGGGTAGCCCATGCGGTAGCCGTAACGGCCCTTCATCATAGCGAACGGAGCCATATCCATGTTTTCCATACCACCTGCAACAACGATGTCAGCATCGCCTGCTTCGATCATCTGGCAGCCATGTTCACACAGTTCAGGCCAGAGCCGCAGACAACGTTGACGGTGACAGCGGGGGTCTCGATGGGCAGGCCGGCTTTCAGAGAAGCCTGGCGTGCAACATTCTGGCCCAGACCAGCCTGGATAACACAGCCCATGTAAACGTGGTCAACCTGCTCCGGCTTGACATTGGCGCGGTTCAGGGCTTCCTTGATGACGATGGAGCCCAGCTCTGCAGCAGGGACATTGGCCAGGGTGCCGCCGAACTTGCCGATAGCAGTACGGCATGCGGATGCGATAACGATTTTCTTCATAAGAAACAGCCTCCTAAAAATATGAATCTTATTTAGACGGTTGGGAATCCTTTGTATCTTTACAGGCCTTAGCGACCCGACAAAGCACGTTTTGGGGGTCAAACTTTACCCTCACGGATTTTTTTCTTCAGGGCAGCTTCCACATTGGGGGTAACGAACTTGGAAACATCGTGGTTGTAATGGGCAGCCTCCCGCACAATGGTGGAGGAAAGGTAGCTCCATTTCAGGGACGTTGACAGAAACACGGTTTCGATCCCCGGGCAGAGCGCGTGATTGGTGTGCGCCAGCTGGATCTCGTTTTCAAAATCCGTTACGGCGCGCAGCCCCCGCACCATTACGGTGGCGTGCTGCTGTTGGGCAAAGTTGACTGTCAGGCCGTCAAAGCTCATCACCTTGACATTGGGGATATCCTTGCAGCATTCCTGCAGCATCTCTTCCCTTTCCTTCACGGTAAACAACGGGGTTTTGGCGCTGTTGTTTAGCACGGCAACGATCAGGGTATCAAACATGCGGGAACTGCGTTTGATAATATCCAGGTGGCCGCGTGTAACGGGGTCAAAGCTGCCGGGATACATTGCAATGGGCATAATCTTTAGTTCCTCTGCAGTGCCAAAGCTGTTAAAAATCTAACAGTCTTGGATGGAAATAAAAGCACCATGCGCGCCGCGCGTTTAATGGGCGGGCCTTAACCCCCGCCGCAGACCGTACCGCCTGCCTGGTGCCGTAAGTGAACTCCGGCTCCTATTTCAGGGATCCGCTTAGCTCACACTTATAGTTTTACACTTTTGTTAAGCTTTTGTCAATGGGTTATCTGTTAAAAATCCGACAAAAGTTTCTGGACTGTTTCAGTGGAATGTACAAAATCCACCCGATTTGCACGTTTTGGGGGCAAAAAATGAACTTTATTGGTTGACAAGCGTCAATATAATGTTAAAATAATATCAATGGTTGTGGCGCTGTGCCGCCATTCTTCCGGCGGGGCTCCCCCGCTGCGGGCAGCGCGCCACGCCACCGGGCGGCTGATTTTCAGGCATCCGCACTGTGCGTACCGCCAGAGCAGCGTACCGCCCCATAAACATTATATAAATAGGTAAGCAAATCCGCAAAGATTGCATAAGCAGTTTTTGCGGAATGAACAAAGGAGCTGTTTGTAGAAATGGATTTTAACACTGTTTATGCACAGAAACTGACAACGGCCGACCGCGTTGCCGCTTTGGTCAAGGATGACGATTGGGTCGATTACGGCTGGGCCATCGGCACCCCTGTCAGCTTTGACGCTGCTTTGGCCAAGCGCCTGCCGGAGCTGCACGGGATTAAATTCCGCGGCGGCATCCTGTGCCATGTGCCGGAAATCTTCAAGATTGAAAATCAGGCAGAGCACTTCTGCTGGAACAGCTGGCATATGGCGGCATTGAGCGCAAGGCCGTTGCCGCCGGTTACGCTTACTATTCTCCCCTGCGCTACTCCGAGCTGCCGCGCTACTACCGCGAAAGCCCCGACCCGCTGAACATTGCGGTGTTTGTGGTTGCCCCCATGGATAACCACGGCTACTTCAACCTCGGCCCCTGCGCCAGCCATCTGGCCGATGCTGCCCGCAAGGCCGACAAGGTGTTTGTTGAAGTGAACAAGAACATGCCGGTCTGCCTGGGCGGCTACGACAACTGCCTGCACATTTCCCAGGTTGACGGCATTATCGAGGGTGACAACCCGCCGATCGACCAGCTGGGCGGCGGCGGTGCCCCCACCCGAAGTTGACAGGCTGTTGCCCGCCTGGTGGTGGACCGCATCCCCAACGGTGCCTGCCTGCAGCTTGGCATCGGCGGCATGCCCAACGCCATCGGCGCCATGATTGCCGAGAGCGACCTGAAAGATTTGGGCGTACATACCGAGATGTATGTGGACTCTTTTGTAGATATGGCAAAGGCTGGCCGCATTACCGGCCGCTGTAAGAACATTGACAACGGCCGCCAGGTCTATGCGTTCGGTGCCGGCACCCAAAAGATGTACGACTACCTGGATAACAATCCGGAGTGTATGTCTGTACCCGTTGATTACACCAACGATGTGCGGGTGATCAGCAGCCTGGATAACTTTATCTCCATCAACAACGCCATTGACGTTGACCTGTATGGCCAGGTGAACGCCGAAAGCAGCGGCACCCGTGCCATTTCCGGTGCAGGCGGCCAGCTGGACTTTGTGCTGGGTGCCTATCTTTCCAAGGGTGGCAAGAGCTTCATCTGCCTGTCCTCCACCTTCTTTAACAAAAAGACCGGCCAAAACGAAAGCCGCATCCGTCCCACGCTGCACCCCGGCAGTGTTGTGACCGATACCCGCGCCAACACCGATTATCTGGTGACCGAGTACGGCGTTGCCCGCCTGAAGGGCCTGACTGCCTGGGAGCGTGCCGAAGCCTGATCAACATTGCCCACCCAGATTTCCGTGAGCAGCTGATTGCCGACGCCGAAAAGATGGGCCTGTGGCGCAAGAGCAGCAAGCGCTGATCCGTTGTTTTTTATTCTGTTTGTATCCGCCAAAAATTGGCTTGACAAACTGTGTGCCGGTGTGATACAGTAACAATAACGCAGGGCCGCTGACTGACGGAATCTGGTGGGCATGACCACCGGGGAAGCGGGCTATTCCCTGCATTAAGCCGACCGTCTGGGCTGCATACACTGATGTATGGTGTACGCAGCCCTTTATTTTTTGTAAACGGAGGAATGCCACATGCTGAGCGACATTGTAATTGCACAGGCAGCCAAAATGCTGCCCATTGCCAAAGTAGCTGAAAAACTGGGCCTTACGGACGAGGACCTGATTCCTTATGGCCGTTACAAAGCCAAGATCAACCACAAGCTGATCCACAGTGACCGCCCAGACGGCAAGCTGATCCTGGTGACCGCCATCAGCCCCACCCCTGCTGGCGAGGGCAAAACCACCACCAGTGTTGGCCTGGCGGACGCCTGAACGCCATGGGTAAAAAGACGATGCTCTGCCTGCGTGAGCCCTCCCTTGGGCCCGTGTTCGGTGTAAAGGGCGGCGCTGCGGGCGGCGGTTACGCCCAGGTTGTGCCCATGGAAGATATCAACCTGCACTTTACCGGCGATATTCACGCCATTGGCACCGCAAACAACCTGTTGGCTGCCATGATCGACAACTCCATCCAGCAGGGCAACCCGCTGAACATTGACCCCCGCCGCATCGCCTGGAAGCGCTGCATGGACATGAATGACCGCCAGCTGCGCTTTATTGTGGACGGCCTGGGCGGCAAGGTGAACGGCACCCCGCGTGAGGACGGCTTTGACATCACCGTTGCCAGCGAGGTCATGGCGATCTTCTGCCTGGCCACCGACCTGGCCGACCTGAAAGACCGCCTGAACGCATTGTGTGTGCTTATACTTACGATGCCAGCCGGTCACTGCGGGGCAGATCGGCGCAGCAGGCGCAATGGCGGCTTTGCTGAAAGATGCCATTGACCCCAACCTGGTCCAGACGCTGGAAAACAACCCCGCCATCATCACGGCGGTCCCTTTGCCAACATTGCCCACGGCTGCAACAGCGTGACTGCCACCAAACTGAGCCTGAAGCTGGCCGATTACGTTGTGACTGAAGCAGGCTTTGGTGCCGACCTGGGCGCTGAAAAGTTCCTGGATATCAAGTGCCGCATGGCGGACCTGCACCCCTCTGCGGTAGTTCTGGTTGCCACCGTCCGTGCGCTGAAATCCCACGGCGGCGTTACCAAGCCGGATTTGAACAAGCCTAACGTGGAGGCCGTCCGCAAGGGCGCGGCCAACCTGGAGCGCCACATTGACAACATCAAGAACGGCTTTGGCCTGCCCGTCTGCGTTGCCATCAACGCTTTCCCCACCGACACGCCGGAAGAGATGGCCGTAATCGAGGAAGTATGCGCCAAGGCGGGCGTCAAGTGTGCCCTGTCCGAAGTGTTCTCCAAGGGCGGCGAGGGCGGCAAAGCCCTGGCCGAGACCGTTCTTTCCATCATGCCGGAAGTCCCCCAGCCCATCCAGTACACCTACGATCTGGCGCTTCTCTGCCGGAGAAGATCGAAGCAGTTGCCAAAAAAATCTACCGTGCTGACGGCGTGACCTACACGCCCGCCGCCAAGAAGATGCTGGACGACCTGGCCGCCATGGGCTACGGCGAGCTGCCTGTCTGCATTGCCAAAACGCAGTATTCTTTCAGCGATAACGCCAAGCTGACCGGCGCCCCCACCGGCTTTAAAATGAATGTACGCGAAGTGCGCCTTTCCGCCGGTGCCGGGTTTGTGGTCGTCATCTGCGGCAGCATTATGACGATGCCCGGCCTTCCCAAGCACCCCGCCGCCATGGATATTGATGTGGACGCAGAAGGCCGCATTACCGGGTTGTTCTGATGGCGTTTTATCCCTGAAACAGCTTAAGGCAACACCGCACAATTCCCGCCTTGCGGCTTAAGCACCGCTCCGGCAGCTGCGGCATCTCGCTCGCCGTATCGGCACTTAGAATTATGCGGTATTGCCTTAAATTTACATAATATGCCAAAAAGCTCCGCAGCAAAGGCAAATGCCCAGCTGCCGAGCTTTTGTTTTGGCTGATTTTTGTTTTTGCAGCGCAGTGGCTTATTCTTCGCTCTCCCCTGCCGTATCCTGTTTTTCCATCTTCTCAATATCCGGTGCCTTGCGGCCGCCGGGCATGGTTGCACCAAACGCCGGAACAAACAGGAACTTGCGCACAAAGAAGATGAGCGCAATGGATGCCACGCTGATAAAGTTTTCCACTGCCGATTCATGCCCAACGATCATATGGCGGGCAATGGCATACAGCAGCACTTCCAGCGCACTGCCGGGGCTGTGCTTGGCAAGCATCTTGATGAACTCGATGCCGATGACGATATCCAGCGCGCGCTGCAAAAACAGGCTGATTTCCACTTCATTGGTATCCACCAGCAGGCCGGGCAGCATTTTGATCAGCGGCACCACCGCCAGCATCAACGCCACCACAACCAGCAGCGAAATGCCCACTTCCAGCAGGCCGGCCAACTCGGCCAGCTGGTCACGAAAGATGCGTTTTACGCGTTCTTCCCCGTTATGCAGCACCGTGCGGGAAAAATGGGGGTGTTTGTTGTTTGTATTCATGTTTCTACTCCCTCGGGGTGTATCTTAAAAGCTGAAAATACAGCCCGTTTCTCTGTTTTCCGATACACTTGTTTTGCTTGTTGCTTGTATTATAGCAGATAACCGCTGCCGCGTACTGCACAAAATTTTATATCAGATGTTATGCAAAACGCCCGCCGCACAGCAACGTGCGGCAGGCGCTTTTTGTCTGCTGTTTATTTTTATGGCAATACCGCATAATTCTAAGTGCCGATACGGCGAGCGAGGTGCCGCAGCTGCCGGAGCGGTGCTTAAGCCGCAAGGCGGGAATTGTGCGGTGTTGCCTTATAATCCGGGCGTATTATCTGCCTCTAAAATGGCGTCGTTTTCTTCTTTATACTTGGCTGCGGTATCGCTGTCCAGCACATACACATTCACGGCAATCACTGCATTATCAACGCTTTCGGAGTAAGTCTCGTAATACAGGTCAATAAATGCGTTCCCCGTCATCATGGCTGTGCCGGTATCTGCCGCATAAGCATAACCGTACACAAACCGGCCGTCTGCGGAGGTAATATACATCAGGCTGCCATAGGGAATCACATTGGGGTTGACCGCCACCGTACCATAGGTCAGCCGCCGCCCCGAAGATCCTTTTGCCGTCGGCGATGCCGAATACCCGGTGGAACGCTGTGCGGTATAAGTCGCCGCAATGCCCTCGCATGGTTTGCCGTCCACGATCTCGGGGCCCACGAAGGAGCTGACAGGTGCCTGCTCGTCATAGTGCTTTATAATGGTGGGCACCATTTCTATCACAGTTTCGCGGTTTGTTTCTGTTGTGTCAGTCAGTTCGCCATCCACATAGGTTTCCCGGTAGCTCACGCTGCACAGGCCGTCGCTGCCCTGCTGGATCAGCTGTTCTTTGCTCTGTTTGCGGTAGAACAGGCTGGTTTCCACATACTGGGTCTCAGTGGGAATCACTTCGTCCTGAGTGTATTCTTCATAGCGCACCCGCTGGATGGTCACCATGGTGTTTTCCTGGGCCGGGGTATCCAGCGCAGGCTCAATCCAGTCATCTGGCCAAGGGTAATGCCGCTTCCGCCAGAACATCTCCACGGTGCCGCCGGTCACCACAACCTCCTGCACACCGCCGTCCACCGTGACGGGCACGGTGTAAGCGCGCAGGATGTGGATCTGGTCAAGGCCTGCATCCTCGGTAATTTCCAGCTCGTCCTCGGTATCGGGTGCCGCAATGCCGGCTTGCTGCATCAGCGTTTTGATATCATGCGCCGAGGTGATAGCCATGCCCTGTGCACCGTGGGTATCGGTAATTTTAACCACATGCAGCTGCTGCCGGTGAAGGCCACACAGCCCGCCAGCGCCCCCAGGCTTACCAGCAGAGTTCCCCACCGCGGCAACCCAAGCGCGGCACGCGCCGGATATGCTCTTTTGTTTTTGTTGATAACATAAGTTCCCCTTCCACATCAAGTCCAACCGCCTGAATGGGCAGGCACTATGTTCCTGACTGTAACAGAAAACACGTCATAAAAATGTCGGCCCAAAATGAGCCGACATAATAAGAATCGGATTGAATAAATCAGCGCTTGCTGAACTTATGCGGCGCAGCTGATGTGTTATTGATATTTCAGTCTTTGCGTTTTCGGATTGAAATAATAACACAAAATCGTAGGTTTTGCAAGTCTTTTGACAAAATAGCCGCACTTGTAACAAAAATCAACTATGTGCCTTGCTTCTTTTGTGCTTCTTACCCATGGCAGCTCAGGGCTGTGGAAGGATTCGCGGAGTTGCAAGGCAGATCTATTAAATCTGGAGGATTCTATTATGAATGAATTTGATTTTGATATTTTAACTGCGGGCGAGCCTGCACAGTTTGGAAAATACGGCAGTCTGCGGCTGCGCTATCTGAAAGAAAACAAGCCTACACTATATCAGGCTTTGCTACAAGGTCATTTGCTCAATGCTCACCTAAACGAGATTGACCAACAGGCCCATGAAGTGGTGGAGCAAATCGCGCAGCAGCTTATCCGTAGCGAACAGTTTGACGAATCGGTCAAGCTATCGAATCCTATTCTGTGGGTGCAAAAGATGAATTCTTTCAAGGATATTGCCGAAGAAACTGTTATGCGTGACTTGATCTATTGCTAATTTGAGAATTGTCGGATGCCCTTGCTGCGGTGAGGGCATCCGATTTTTCTATCGTCAGCAGTCATTCCCAATTAGCCGCAAATGCCCCGGACAGTACGAGCAAGCACGGCATTTGGTACACCAACCGCCCACTTGTTGGGGAAAGCCCCAATCCCCTACCATAAGCAGAAATCCGCTTTCTTAGATTTTACTTTTCAAACCATAGATATAGCTGCGCTTCCTTTAATATGGGTATTACACGCATCCATTTAATCTACTCCATAATAGGTTACAAATATTTGCTTTGCAACACATATATGGCGCATCCCTTATTGAAAAAGCATCACTTAAGTACAAATTTTGTAATATAGTTTACAAAGGCTATTGCGCCCTCAAGTACTGTTTTTCATTGCAATACTTTTCCATACCCTCTACAATTTCCGAAATAAAGCGTATGACAGTATCTTTGATTATTCCCAAATCCGAAATCGTCAAATCTCTAGCGCATCTACTAAAGCTCTCGTCTCCATGTGCCAATGCGTTCCGTTTTTTTCTGACTTTTTCCAAAGCCAGTTGGTCATCTACTACACGATAACGAATTTTATGCTTATCACATATTTTTTTAATTTTTTCTGCGTTAAGATTTCCATCAACACCAATCATACTTTTCGAAAGAATCAACGGTGTGTTTTGTGTGATGTCTAACACAATGTTTTGAACTCGATTTGTATAGGTAGATAACTTCGAATCCGGTTTATGCACTTCTTTTACCTTATAATCTCTCCATATGTTTTGAATCTCATCAATAACATTAGCATATGGACATCCGTCAGCCTTCACCTGATCATATATTTCTAACATACCTGTTGTGAATGTTGCCTCCACAAGATTATAGAGCATCAATAAAAAAATTGGATTTCATAATACGGAAAAAGCGTTGCTTATCCGCTGTGTGTAGCATATTATCCGAATCTCTGTCAATATCTTCCATAACCGAGTAGTAAAATTCTATTTCTCCTTTTCTATCATCAAGGACATTATATATTGCAATCATTTACTTTCGCCTCAATAAGTCTATCCCTAACATATTCGACTCTCGCAACTAGTTTTCCTTCATTGTTACTTGCATCGGAAGTTGTCAGGACTTTGAATTCTTCCGAATTAAGCCAGTCAACATTCTTCACTTCTAAATTCGGATATGCGCGCAATGCTAATGCTACACCAACAGAAATCGCTTCAAAACGCACTCTAGGCGTAGTTGTCGCATTCTGAGATTTAGCAAATCCAAACTGAAAGTGCTTTTGTACAAAGTTAAGCATTCCTATAAAGTCCGTTTCATACTGCTGCTCATCAAACGAATCCAAATTCTTTGCCAAAAAATCATTCAGAAACGGATTAACCTCATGTTCAAAATGTTTATAATCATTTAAGTACGCAAAAAATCTCAGTACCAATTCAAATCTCTCTTGTCGAACAGCCTTGTTCTTCGAAATTGGACAAAGAGCAACAAACAATTCATTTTTACAGCATTTTTCGATATAGCTTGTCAATTTTCCCGGATAGGAACCTCTCCGAACTTCCGAATCAGATGCTTTAACTCCAGAAGTGTTAATTCGATTAAAGAGGTCTTGTCGAATATCTGTTGTAGTTTTTTCGTCTAATACAACTACTCTAAAAGTTCGATTAAGGAACTTTCTTTGTGTTGCGGTGGACAAGTCTTCAAAAACAAATCCGTCCAATTCTGTAAGTTTTGCAAGTTTACTTAACTTCATTTTGCGTTTTACAAATTCTCGCAAGGTTTGCATTCGCTGGGCACCATCAATAATTTCAAGGCGTCCATCGTCGCATCCTGCAAAAAACATAAACGGAATCGGTAGACCAAGTAATACAGATTCTATAAACAACGAACGATTGTTCGGTTTCCAAACAAATTGACGCTGATAATCTGGAATATAGAAGTCGCCCTTTTCAAACTTGTCTAATAGCAACTCAAGTGTATAGTCTTTCGTGTCGTACTCAACCTGACGTTGTAATTCTTTTAACTGACGCTCTGCCGCTTCAACTTGCTCAGGTGTCACTTTCTTCTTTGCCATCACTATACCTCCGAATATGATCTAAAATGCTCAGCCCTATTACTTTTCCTAATCGTACCGGAACTGCATTTCCTATCTGCAAGCCCAGTTTGCGCTTATTAAGGATATCGGTTGACCTAATAAACTTGTAATCTTTGGGAAATGATTGCAAAATAGCGCCTTCTCGTAGTGACAATGCACGATCTTGGGTCGGATGGCCAAAACGCCCATTTCCATAGCCATAAAACTGCGTTGTAATAGTAGGTGATGGAGCATCCCACCGCATTCGCCCATAAACAGAAGGATATGTTTTGCCTGAACTCTTCTTATGGCACTTTAATTGAAGTTCTTTGTCCCAATCACGCCATGTTCCCCCCGGTGTAGACTGTCTGATGCGCTTCAAATTTTTTTCAGACAAAGCTGTTGCCGAATGCATCAAATCATTAGGGTCTGTCGATCCCGCGATTAGTGGGGGCAAATTGCCAATGGCGTCCTTTACCGTAACATATTTATCTGGTGTATGTGTAGCCGGAAGAAGACTGATTTTCCCAAACAGCGACGCCAAAAGAACCAGCCTCTTTCTGCTTTGCGGAACTCCATAATCAGGGCAGTATACAATTTTATGAAATATGTGGTAACCACATTCTTCCAATTCCTTTACAAAATCCGCAAAAACAGGCGTTTTCTCTAGCTCAGGAACGTTTTCCATTGCAATTATTTCAGGCTTTATTCCTTTTGCAAGCGTTCCAAATGAGTAAAGTAGTCGCCACTTTTCATCTTTATAGCCATCTTTACGGTATCTTTGAGTATATTTTGAAAATGGCTGGCATGGTGCACAGCCCCGCCAAAATATGTATATTGAGATCATCAGGGTACAATGCAGCCAGCTCTTCTGGTAACACAGTTGTTATGTCACGCTGGATAAACTTTGCATTATTATTTTCCTCATATGCATATTGGCAACTCGCTTCGAAATCAATGCCAGCAACCACATTAATACCTGCTTGCTCAAGTCCTTTTGTTAATCCTCCAACACCACAAAATAAATCTATAGCAGCACAGGGCATACTTTTATCCTCCTTATTAAGCTCTCCCAAACTGCTATAAGTTTGTCTCTGAAAGCTGTTTATCTTTTAGCGCTATTCGAAGTCTTTCCAATAACGCTTTTTTCATTTTTTTTTCTTTAACTCGCACTCCCAGATTCGTAATACTGTCCATCCACGAGCTTCAAACAAAGCTGTTACTTCTCTGTCATACATAATATTTCGTTCCCGCTTTTTTTGCCAATATTCTTGATGTTCTAAGGGTCGTGTGTTTCGGCAATCATGCCCATGCCAAAAGCAACCGTCAACAAATATTGGCACCTTTTGCTTTAGAAATACAAAATCCGGATGTCCTTTTACATCATAATTTCGTCTCCAACCTGTAATGGCATTCTCTTTAAACACTCGTATAAGCCTAAGCTCCGTCGATTTGTTTTTTCTTGACTTAACCCTACTCATGATCTCAGATCGCTTTTCGGAATCAAAAATATCTGCCATACTTCTTTATCTTGCCTCAAACTCTATTCTTAAGCTTGGATCTGTTTCAGTGTTTAATACAATATCATTATAGCGACTGATAATATCCGACAGCGTAGAATTTCGCTTCGTTTCATCAAACAGACTATGTTCATACACATTTGCAGAAAGAAACTGCTGAACATCCCAAACTTCAACTCGTCCGGCAAGTCCTGCATCCTCAGCAAGATTAAGCGCCGTATGTACACGGTCAAAAATTGTAATAATTACCGGATGCGCACCGCTGCGCAAATTAGCCTTACATTTTTCAATGAGCAGTGCTCCCGGCATAGTCGTGCAATGAATAATCGTATTATTGATAACAAAATCGCCATTACGATCCGTAGGGCCGTCTGCAACAGAAGCACCATGAATTTCAAATGAATTGTCTGGCATAATCAAGCAAAGTTTGGCAGCGACAAGATGCTGCAAAACCGTTCCCAAATATTGCGTTCCAGGATTTTGCCTTTGGCGTTTTCTCGCTTGTTCAAAAAGCTCATCCAGATTTGCGCCAATTGTTTTTGACGTATCTGCCGTAAGAATAAAAGGTTGATTTCTGAAATATTCTCGAACTTGTTCTGCCCAAAAATCTTCCACTACTGCAAAATCAACAGTTTCCTCTGTATTCCATTCATTCAAGAAATCCACATACTTTATCATCAAGCCCATACTGCCACGACTAGTACGTCCACCTTCTGCTGAAAGCTGCTGCGTAATTCCATGCTCTTTCAGAATCTTTTTAGATTTCCTTCCACCTAATCCTGCAACCTGTCCTTTACTACTAGTCTGAAAGTCATCTGGGTTAAGTGGAAATGTTCGCTCCCGAACCAATCTAGTAAACTGAATCACAAGTGAAAGTGGTCCTTTTGTGTAAATGTTATTTTCGGCTTGAAAAGTTCTCAATCGAACTTCTGGATTAGTCACTATAAATCGCCTCCGCAATTTTCGTTAAAAATCGTTCTCCAATAAATTGAGCTACTGGCATAGCCACCGCATCTCCCATTGCTTTATAACCGTCATTATAACTTCCCGGCAGCTTAAAAGTATCTGGTGCCCCCATTAGTCTTGCAGCTTCCCGAACAGTCAAAAGTCTAGCATGTGTCGATTTTCCGTCTTTAACCACTAAATATTGCTTGCTACTTCCCCCTTCTGGAGTTCTCAAGCATCCAGCAATACCATCACACCGCAATTCCAACTGTTGTTGCCCGTGCCTAGTACGACGATAGCCTGTAGCATAAATCAATTCGTGCGCATCAAGTTTTTCCTTGTGCTTTTCCGGAAGAAGTCGCAAGACTTCGTCCTTATCAAACGGAACATCTTTTTCTACAATATCTCTCACTGTTTGATGACGACGCGATGGTTTATCCGTGTTCCACCAAATCCAGTCTGGTAAGCGCTTTCCCAATTCAGCAGCCGCTTTATTGTGAAGCCAGCACGGACCGGTACCCACCAAATTTTCCGGTATTTTACAGCCTTTTTTAACAGCTATAATAAAAACTCTAGGACGCGATTGCGGAACAAAGTGAGACGCATTGATTACGATTGCTCCACACCTATAATCACGCTCTGTTAAAGCGTGATGAAGCACACTATAGTTTTCTCCTTTGTTTGTAGACAATAAACCTATGACATTTTCTAGCACAAGCATTTTAGGCTGTTCAGTCATTTCATCTAAAACACGGAGCCATTCCCACACAAGACCGCTACGTGATGCGTGAATTCCTCCTAAAGATCCCGCTAAAGATAGATCCTTGACATGGAAAGCTAGCCCATGACATATTTGCATACGGAATATCTGCACCATTTATGTTCTTAATATCATCAAGCAGAAAATGTTCTTTTCCAAAGTTTGCAGTATATACAGCCGCTTTTTGCTCGCTAATATCATTAGCCCAAATAGGAGCAAACATTCCTTGTAGTCCATATCCTACAAGACCACTTCCCGCGAAAAATTCATGCATTGTCCAAGGCGCATTAGAAAGGTCAATATATATTGACTTTGTACGAGTCATCAGTCCATTTTCCTTTCTTTGGAATGTTTAATTCCGGTTGGTTTTTTCGCATCTTCTGGAATAATCCAAATACGACTCATCGGGATGCACCGGGAACACGGTTCTCTTTACACAAAATCTGCACTTGGCGGGATGTTACGCCCCACTTTTGGGCAGCTTCTTGAGCTGTAATATATCCGTTCAATGACCACACCTCATTGTCTTTACACTATACCTTATTATAGTTTTATTATATTCGTTTAAGCGAAGTCGGTCAAGTCTTCTGCTCTCGTTTCAGCTTACGGAGACAGCGACAGGAGTCTTAGGGTACACCCTAACAAGGACATTTTGCTGGCATGACAGCAAAATGACATGCTTGCTCATACTGTGCCACCCTGTCGTGGCACAGTACGCAGCTACTTGAAATCTGCACATAGTTTCCTTTCAAATCGCTTATCTGTAGCTAAACAATTTGCAGTAAAAGGGTCTTAGGGTACACCCTAGCAAGGGCATTTTGATATTGTGATATCACAATGCCGTGCTTGCTCGCTCGTACTTTGCCACCCTATTGTGGCAAAGTACACAGCCATCTGAAAAAGCATTTTTCCATCAAGAAGGCAAGATGCCCTGTTCCTAAAGATAGGGCATCTTGCCTTCTTCCTTTATGCTTCGGGCAGCGCCCATACCCACTGTTTGCTGATTTTGGTTGAGGTCACACCTAATTCATATCGCGCATTGCGCAAGGTCTTGGGGCGTATCCCTGCCTGTTGTGCGGCTGCTTCAATCTCTGTTTGCGGCAGCGGGCCGTCCGCCAATACTTCTTTCAGAAAGCTCTGCGCCTCGCGCAGCTTATGCCCTCGGCTGCTGCCGGAAAGCAGTTCGTCCACACTGATGTCATACGGTCCTGCCCATTGAAAGCCCTGCTCTGGGTCAAGACGAAAGGCAACAGCCCCGCGCTCCGGGGCCAGTGAGCTTTTTGCCGGGCAGACAACACGCAATGTGGGGTCATCTTTGATACGCCCTACTACCAGCACACTCCTTGCAGCCGCCTGAAAATCAATAGACCCTAACCCGCGATAGCTGGATTTCTCGCCGCTGTTCTTGTTCATGTGCCCAATCAGAAGAATGGCACATCCATACTTTTCAGCCAGCTTTGCAATTCTGTACATCAGTGGTCTGATTTCATTTGCACGGTGCATATCTACACTTGCGCCGATATACCCTTGAATCGGATCCAACACTACCAGCCGTGCGTCGGTTTGCTCTATCGCTTGTTCCAGCCGGTCATCGTCCAGTGTCAGCACCTTGTCGGAATCGTCGATTACCATCACCCTCGCACAATCTGCACCCGCTGCTACAAGCGCGGCTTGATGGTATCGGATAAGCCGTCCTCTGCCGTCTGATAAATGACATTGACCGGCTCCATTGGCGGCGCTCCCTCCCACACAGGCTTGCCGGTTGTCAGCGCTGCGATGATTTGCAGCGCCAGTGTAGTTTTTCCCTCGCCGGGGTCGCCCTGTAAAATTGTGATTTTCCCCAGCGGGATAAACGGATACAGCAGCCATTTTACTGCCTCTATCGGAATTGTATCCATAGAGATCAGCTTTACATGATTTCTTTGCATAAGCCCCACTTTCTTCTTCAAAAATGGCGGCTGCTGTGGTAGAATATCAGTGGTGCCTGATAGTTACACACAGCAGCCGCTGTTGGTACTGTCTTTCATCGGGAGCGTTACCCCTGCACGGGTAAACGCTCTTTTTGTTGTTCAACTTTTTCCCTCGGCATTGAAATAGCCGATTTCTTCCCAAACCTTGCGGTCAGGGCAGTAATAGTTATACTCATTTGATCCGTCCAGCTTGATTGCATAGCCAAACTTGAATGCGCCCTGCTGTAAGCCAACTCTTACATACTGCGCGTCCTTGTGCATAGCTTTTGCAATTTCCGTTACAGGCACATTTCTGCCGGTAAAAGCCGGCATTGCCGTATAGGTCTGCCTCTCAATCATTTCTTACACCTCCCTCTGCTTGTGATTGCCTTTCAGCAATTTCATTATACGCAGCATTATTGCATATGTCAATATTGTATACGCAAATTATTTGCGTATAAATTTTCAAACATGCTTGATTTCTTCGCATGTATATGGTAGTATTAAGCGAGGTGAGAAGCCATGAATCTTACAAATGAACAAATCGGGCAGCGAATCAAGCTGTCCGCTCAGAAAAGAATCTGACACAAACCCAGCTTGCACAGCTTTTAGGGAAAAGTCTGCGCACCGTGCAAAGCTACGAAAGCGGCGAAAGCCGGATTTTGCTGGATACCGTAACCACTATCGCACACGCTTTAGGCGTAACGCCTGCCTACTTGCTAGGCATAAGCGAACCGCAAATCAAGCTGAACACCCTTGCCGATGTGGTTGTTGTACTCTATGAATTAAACAAAAAGAAAGAGTTACACTTCGATATTGATATAACCCACGAACATTGCGATGATGGCAATTTTACCGCTTCACTAAAATTCTGCGCCACTGACCCGGACGCCACTCTGAACGAAACGCTCTGCTTTCTGCTGGAGCAGTTTTCCTCTGAGCGCTCTTGGGGCGAGGACTACTGGCACAACCCTAGCCGTCTTACTAGTTTCACAAACGAGAAAATCGCACAATATGCTAACACCCCATTGACCGACAAACCCTTGTACACTGCCGATTTAAGCAAATACGACATGGCAGAATTAAAGAATATGACCAAGGAACAGTTGGACAATCTGAAATAATGCTGATAAGAGGTCATTCCTCTTTATCATAGAATGTGCCTGAGCGAAAGGAAGTTTGATAACAACATGAGATTACCCAATGGCTACGGCAGCGTAGTCAAAATGTCCGGAAAACGCAGAAAACCTTACATGGTACGCAAAACCATCGGCTGGCATTTAGACGAGACAAAAGGCAGGCAGATTCAGGATTTTCAGATTATCGGCTATGCCGAAACCCGCGCCGAGGGTCTGAGAATGCTGGCTGAATACAATCAGAATCCCTATGATGTTAATGTTGCTAAAGTCACCTTTTCCGAGGTCTACGAGCGCTGGTCAAAGTATAAGTATCCCATCATATCCGACTCCAATGCAAAGGGCTACACGGCTTCCTACAAGGTCTGTGGTATCTTGTATGACAAGCCTTTCCGCGAGATCAAACTCTGTGATTTGCAGCTTGTAGTTGACACCTGTGGCAAAAATTATCCCACACTCAAAAAGTTAAAGGGCTTATTCAATCAAGTGTACGAATACGCCATGAAGAACGACATCTGCAACAAAGATTATTCGCAGTATGTTGATCTGACAGGCTACCGTAACAAGAACCCCAACAAGCGCGACCGTAACATCTTCAGCAAAGACGAGTTGGCAAGACTTTGG
>ENA-OPZM01000121-OPZM01000121.1-human-gut-metagenome-genome-assembly--contig:-NODE-121-length-32509-cov-6.699555_pt1 | contig 32509 bp, 45 predicted proteins | sample MGYA00242478_ERZ504493 | MGnify/ENA primary metagenome ERZ504493 (study PRJEB26092, sample SAMD00036227) | human gut metagenome | host: Homo sapiens | study: EMG produced TPA metagenomics assembly of... | reverse complement strand
TGAACTTGGACATTCAAGAAGTTCTCAGAACAAAACTTGGAACTTTTCAGCGTCTATTGGTTCTTTTCAAGGGCTTCCTGCTGAGGCTTCGGAAGTCATTCTTTTGCCTCAGCGCTTGGCGCTCAAGTATAATACCACACCCCCGCCTCCTTGTCAACACTTTTTGACAGATTTTTTTCAATTTCTTTGCAGAATAAAGGATCTCTCTGTTTTTCACCCGTTACAGGACGTGCCTTTTTCTTGACAAGGCGGCGGGCAGAACGTATTATGGAGTCATCCCCGTATCCTGTATAAGGTAGCTATACTTATTACATAAAGGAGAAGCGCCATGTCCTGTGTCAACATCCGCGGCTGCTGCATCGGCGAGGGCCGCCCCAAAGTTATTATTCCTATTGTAGAGCCCACGGAAACCGCCGTTCTTGAAAAAGCTGCCGAGTTTTCCACATTGCGCGCCGATTGTGTGGAATGGCGTATCGATTGCTTTGAAGGTGCAAAAGACCTTCCGGCTATCGTGCACTGCGCCGCAAAGCTCCGTGTTGCCTTGAAGGATCAGCTGCTTCTTTTCACCTTCCGCACAAAGGCCGAGGGCGGCAAAGTCGCTCTGGCCCATAAAGAGTATCTTCATTTTATCCGCACCGTTTTTGCCACCGACTGCGCCGATCTGATCGACATTGAATTTTTCACCGCAGGCGCAGAGCTTCCCGCGCTGATCGAAGAAGCCCACACCGCCGGGGCTGCAGTGGTGTGTTCCAGCCACGACTTCCATAAAACGCCGCCGCGCGCCGAACTGGTGAGCCGCATGGTTGCCATGCAGCAGGCCGGGGCCGATCTGCCCAAACTGGCTGTGATGCCCCAGAGCCGCACCGACGTGCTGGAGCTTCTGGCTGCCACCGCTGAAATGGCCGACCGGCATCCGGAGACTCCCATCATTACCATGAGCATGGGAGCTCTGGGCGCGGTGAGCCGCCTTTCCGGCGAAGCCTTGGCTCCGCCATGACCTTTGCCAATCCCGGACAGGCCAGTGCACCGGGGCAGGTATCGTTGGAGGTCGTAAACGAAGTATTGGATGCACTGCATTTATAAATCCAGAAAGGAGCTTTTATGAAAAAGAAGTATTCTGCTCTCCCAGAACTTCTTTTGCGAAGTATTTTTTACACGCTTATCAATTATGTGCTTCTCAGCACGGTGCTGTCTTTTCGGCTTCATTGGAGTTCCATTCTGTTTTCTGCTGCCATGCTGTGGTTTGCTTTGGATTATTCAAAGACCATCCAGCAGTTGACCGGCAAACGGCTTCTCGCAGACCTTTTATGGCTTGGCTGCATTCTCATCAGCACATTTATTGCATTCTTTGTCGGGTACATTCAAGGCTCGTTCGCATCATTTTAACGAAAAAGACCGGAGCTGTAGGTCGCACTTACAGTTCCGGTCTTTCTTTTTATGTCACAAAGAGATGATTATGCCAGCTTGGCTTCCAGACGGGTGCGGATGGCCTTGATAAAGCCTCACTGTCCACAGCGGTGGGGGTGATGCCCTCAGCCAGACCGCACAGGTCTTTCGTCATGATGCCGTCGTTCAGGGTCTGCAGGCTGGCGGCTTCCAGTGCCTCGCCAAACTTCACCAGCTCCGGCAGGCCGTCCAGTTCACCGCGCTTCTTGAACGCGCCAGACCACGCAAAGATGGTAGCCATGGGGTTAGTGGAGGTCTTTTCGCCCTTCAGGTACTTATAGTAATGGCGGGTGACGGTGCCGTGGGCGGCCTCGAACTCGTACTTGCCGTCCGGACTGACCAGCACGCTGGTCATCATAGCCAGAGAGCCAAAGGCAGTGGAGACCATATCGCTCATCACGTCACCGTCGTAGTTCTTGCAGGCCCAGACAAAGCCGCCCTCGCTGCGAATGACGCGGGCAACGATATCGTCAATGAGGCTGTAGAAGTAGGTGATGCCTGCGGCCTCGAACTTTGCCTTATACTCGGCATCGTACACTTCCTGGAAGATATCCTTGAAGGTGTGGTCGTACTTCTTGGAGATGGTATCCTTTGCGCCGAACCACAGGTCCTGCTTCACATCCAGTGCGTAGTTGAAACAGCTGCGGGCAAAGCTGCGGATGGAATCATCCTTGTTGTACTGGCCCTGCAGAACGCCAGCGCCCTCAAAGTCAAACACGGTGGCGCGCTGCTCAGAGCCATCGGCACCGGTGAACACCAGTTCCGCCTTGCCTGCACCCGGGATGCGGAACTCAGTGCACTTGTACACATCGCCGTAGGCGTGGCGGGCAATGGTGATGGGCTTTTTCCAGTTCTTGACCACCGGCTTGATGCTGTCGATCATGATGGGTGCGCGGAACACGGTGCCGTCCAGCACCGCGCGGATGGTGCCGTTGGGGCTTTTCCACATCTCATGCAGCTTATACTCGTCCATGCGCTGGGCATTGGGAGTGATGGTGGCGCACTTGACCGAAACGCCGTACTTCTTGTTGGCAAGGGCGGCATCCATGGTCACCTTGTCGGCGGTAGCGTCGCGGTTGGGCAGGCCCAGATCGTAATATTCGGTCTTGAGGTCCACAAACGGAAGGATCAGTTCGTCCTTGATCATCTTCCACAGAATGCGGGTCATTTCGTCGCCGTCCATCTCGACGAGGGGCGTGGTCATTTTGATCTTTTCCATAGCAGGGTTCCCTTTCCTCTCTTTGGATCGTTTCTCCAGCCGCGCTGCACTGCCAGATGCCGCGCGGGCAGTTCGGCAGAATGTTTATTTGCGGTAAGCGGCTGCCAGCTTTTCAAGGGCCGGCAGGCTGCGCTTGACCTTTTCGGTATCGATGCAGTAGGCAAGGCGCACATAGCCCTTGACACCGAAGCTGTCGCTGGGCACCAGCAGCAGGTCAAACTCCCGGGCCTCATGCAGAAAGCGTTGGCATCCTCTTCCAGAGCCTTGGGGAAGATGTAGAAGGTACCGCCGGGGCGCTCCACCTCAAAACCCAGCGCGGTGAGCTTATCGTACAGCAGGTTCATGTTGGTCTCATACACACTCAGATCACTGGTCACATCCTGACAGCGGCTTACGGCCCGCTGGATGATGCTGGGCGGGCAGTTGTGGCCGGTGAAGCGGGAGATCTGGCCATCATGTCCACCAGCACATCCTCACCCTCACAGCCCGGACGCACCGCCACATAGCCAAGGCGCTCGCCGGGCAGGCTCAGGCTCTTGGAATAGGAGAAGCAGGTGAGAGTGTGGGGGTAGAACGCCGCCGGGTAGGGCACCTTTTTGCCGTCGAATGCGATATCGCGGTAGGCTCATCGCTGACAAGGAAGATGTTGTGGCCGAACACCTTGCTCTTCTCGGTCAGGATCTCTGCCATGCGGGTGAGCGTCCCGGCAGAGTAGACCACGCCGGTGGGGTTGTTGGGGGTGTTGATGAGCACACAGGTGGTCTTTTCGCCGATCATCTGCTCGAATGCGTCCAGATTGGGCTGGAAGGTCGGTGCCTGCGGCGGCACCACCTTGAGGACTGCCCCGGTGCCCGCCACATAGGGGCCGTACTCCGGGAAGTAGGGCGCAAAGGTGAGCACCTCGTCGCCGGGCTGCGTGACCGCACGGATGGCATGGGCAATGGCACCCGCCGCACCGGTGGTGGGGAAGATGTGCTTCTGCTCATAGGGCAGGCCAAAGGTCTTTGTCAGGTGCGCTGCCACATCGGTGCGGAAGCCCGGGTCGCCCTGACTGGGGCAGTAGCCGTGCAGGTTTACCGGCTCTTCGTTGGTCAGCAGATCCTGCATAGCGGCAGTGAACTCCTGCGGGCAGGGCACGCTGGGGTTGCCCAGCGAGTAATCGAACACGTTCTCATATCCGATCTCGCAGCACGCTGCTTGCCGTACATAAAGGTCTCGCGGATGACGCTCTTATTGCCGAGCATCGCGCGATAAGTCTCGTTCAGCATAATACTTTCCCCCGAGAGTTTATTTGTGGGCAGCCGTATAGCTCTGCTCCACCTTGATGATGCAGCTGTAGGCTGTATCCTGTTCCTTGATGAACTGTTCCAGCTGAGTCAGCAGCTCCACCTTATCCCCTGCATAGCCTGCCGGCAGCACCAGATCGAACAGCACGTTGGTGTGGGTCCTGCCCGGCACGATGCGCAGATCGTGCAGCGAAAGGGCCGGGTCGAGCTGGCGCAGCTTTTCGGTCAGGCGGGCGCGCAGCACGCCCACGGCAGCATCCGAGGTAACGATGGGGTCGTAGTGGATGGTAACCAAAAGCCGGTCATTCTTTAGAAAATCCCGTTCAATGTTGTCGATCAGGTCTGTGCCTCCAGCGGGTCCTGCTCGGCAGGCAGTTCCACATGCAGGGAGGCGAACTGGTGTCCCGGGCCGTAGTCGTGCACCATCAAATCGTGCATTCCCAGCACGCCGGGATAAGAGAGCACCTTCTGCTCGATGTGGTCCACCAGATCCTCGCTGGGGCTTTCGCCCAGCAGCGGGCTGAGCGTATCCATCACAAGACCCCAGCCGGAGATCAGGATGAACGCCGCCACGCCTACGCCCATCAGACCATCCAGCACATCCCAGCCGGTCACGCGGCACAGCACCGCTGCAATGAGCACCGCGCCGGTGCTCAGCACATCGTTGCGGCTGTCCGCAGCAGTGGCAATGAGGGTTTCGGAGCCGATGATGCGCCCGATGGTGCGGTTGAAGCCGCTCATCCACAGCTTGACGAGGATGGATGCGATCAGCACGGCCACCGTGAGCCAGCTGAACATCACCGGGGTGGGGTGCAGCACCTTGACCACAGATTCCTTCAGCAGCGAAAAGCCGATGCCGAGAATGGTCACGCTGACTACCAGCCCCGCCAGATATTCATACCGGGCATGGCCGAAGGGATGCTCTGCGTCCGGGGCCTTGCCGGCCAGCTTGAAGCCCACCAGACTGACCACGTTGGACGAGGCATCCGACAGGTTGTTCAGGCATCTGCCATGATGCAATGGAGCCGAACAGAGTGCCTACGGTCAGCTTGCCCAGACACAGCAGCAGGTTGCATGCCACGCCCACCCAGCAGGCAAGGTTGCCGTAGGCGGCGCGCACCTTAGGGTCCTGCGCATGGTCGGGCTGGCGGATGAAAAGACGAATCAAAAACTGAGTCATAACGGTCCTCCATGGGCAGCGCTGGACACCTGCATACCCTGTCATCGCTTATAGTATAGCATTTCGCTTTATCGTTTTAAAGTATTTTCCGAAAACTTTTGCCCGGTATAGAAAGACCCCGGCAGAGCGGGATGCCCTGCCGGGGAGCTTTATGGGAACGGTAAACCGGGATTCTCGGATGAATTACTTCTCAGAAGGCTTGCTCAGGTCCACGCTGCGGATGATCTTGCGCACCGGCAGGATGCTCTTGGCGTTCATGGACAGCTCGTCCACACCCATGCGCAGGAAGGTCTCGGTGAGGGCGGTGTCGGCACCCAGCTCACCGCAGATGCCCACCCAGATGCCGTGGCGGTGGCCCGCCTCAATGGTCATCTTGATGGCGCGCAGCACAGCGATGGTGCGGGTTGAAGAACGGCTCCAGCTTTGCATTCTGGCGGTCCAGCGCACAGGTGTACTGGGTCAGGTCGTTGGTGCCGATGGAGAAGAAGTCGCACTCGGCAGCCAGCTCGTCCGCGATCAGCACAGCGGCGGGGGTCTCGATCATGGTGCCTACCTCGATGTTCTGACCCATCTTGACACCCTCGGCGGTCAGCTCTGCACGGCACTCTTCCAGAACAGCCTTGGCGTCCTGCAGCTCCCGCAGGCTGGTGATCATGGGGAACATGATGCTCATGTTGCCGTAGGCAGAAGCACGCAGCAGAGCGCGCAGCTGAGTCTTGAAGAAGTCCCTGCGGGTCAGGCAGATGCGGATGGCGCGGTAGCCAGAGCGGGGTTCTCCTCGTGATCCAGCTTCATGTAATCGACGGTCTTATCGGCACCGATGTCACAGGTACGGACGACCACCTTGCGGGGAGCCAGACTCTCCACCACCTGCTTGTAGGCCTCGAACTGGTAGTCCTCGGTGGGGAAGTCCTTGCAGTTCAGGTAGACGAACTCAGTGCGGAACAGGCCTACGCCGCCGGCATCGTTCTGCTGCACAGCACCCACATCGCTCATGCCGCCGATGTTGGCAAAGACATTGATGGTCTTGCGTCCAGCGTGGTGTTGGGCTTGCCCTTCAGCTCCTGCAGCAGGGCCTGCTTCTTCTGATCTTCCTGCTGGCGCTTCTTCAGGCTCTTGAGCAGGTCGGGGGTGGGTTCAACGTAAACGCAGGCATTGTAGCCATCGATGACCGCCATCTTGCCGTCCCAGTCGTCCTGAATATCCTTGCACTGGATCAGGGCAGGGATGTTCATGCTGCGGGCCAGAATGGCGGTGTGGCTGTTGGAGCTGCCCTCACGGGTGATAAAGCCCAGCAGCAGGCTCTTATCCATGCGGACGGTCTCAGACGGGGCCAGATCCTCCGCGACCAGAATGCTGGGCTCGGTGCCCTGCAGGCTGGCGTTGTCCACCCCCTGCAGGATGTCCAGAATGGCCTGTGCGATATCGATGACATCTGCACTGCGGGCCTGCAGATACGGGTCATCCATGGCGGCGAACACCGCAGCCTGATTGTTGCCTGCCGTCTTGACGGCGTACTCGGCACACTTTTTCTGGCTGTTGATGATCTCCTTGATGGCATCCACAAAGTCGTCGTCTTCCAACATCATGGCGTGGATGTTGAACACCTCGGCGATGTCCTCGCCAGCCTCTGCCAGTGCCTTTTCATACAGCGCAGTCTGCTGCTCAATGGCCTTCTGCTGCGCTTCTTCAAAACGCGCCACTTCCGCTGCGGTATCCGCTACCTCTGCGGCAGAAATGGCAGTATCCTTTTTCTTGTAGATCTTGAGCTTGCCGATGGCGATGCCATTCAGGACGCTCTTACCGGTGCCTACCTGCATTGCACACTACTCCTTCTTCATCTGTGCCGGGGCCGCACTGCTCCGACAGTCCAAAAAAAGCCCCCGCAGCTCACCCGCGAGGGCCTTCCTCATCTTAACTGCGGAATCAGACGTTCTCGGTCAGGAACTTCTGGATGGCTGCTGCAGCAGCTTCCTCGTCGTCGCCCTCGACCTTGACGGTAACGGTCTCACCCTGCTTTACACCCATGCCCATCAGAGCCATCAGCTTGCGCATATCGCAGCTCTTGCCGTCCTTTTCCAGGGTAGCGCTGCTGGCAAAGCCCTTGACGGTCTTGACGAGCAGGCCGGCGGGACGAGCGTGGATGCCGCATGCATCCTTAACGGTATACTGGAATTCCTTCATAATCATTTTCTCCTTACTTGATCCCGTGCGGCGCTTCTGCACTTGCACCAGACGCGGCCGAGCCGCGGCACGGTTGATACATCTATTATAAACCCTTGCCGGTAATTTTTCACCATTTCATATTGCTAATTTTTTATTCAAAATTTTGGTACAATTGAACATACAAATGTGACAAAAATGCACGCATTTCACTTTTTCTTCTGCTTGTGCGCAAATTTTAGGCAAATTGCGACCTGGTTTTGCATCAAAACCCGAAGCTGTTCCCGGTCGTTTCCGGCTTTGGCAGGTCGTTCCGGTGCTTATTCCACCGGATATCCCTCGGCATCCAGCGGCAGTTCCGTATAAGGCACAGCCTGCGGCACGGCATCCGGCTCACCGGAGGTCTGCTGGGCGGTCAATTCCTCGTCATGGCGTTCGCCCAATCGCCGCTGTAGTCCTCGCCGGAGGTCTGCTGTGCCGGTTCGCTGCCGGTCAGTTCTTCGTCGTGGCGCTCACCCCAGTCTCCCTCGTAGTCCTCGCCGGAAGTCTGCTTTGCCTCAGCTTCCGCCATGGCGGCCTGCATGTCTTTCAGGCCCACCACAACGCCGGAGGGCCGTTCCAGCAGGTAAGCTCCCACGGCCTTTTTGCGGTACACCAACAGCACGCCGTAGCGGCTGGTCTCGCCGCTGCTTGCCGCCGGGATCAGCGCCGTCCATTTTTCCACGGTCTTGCCCTTGTAGCGTGCAAGGTCCATGCCGCTCTGCTGCACCACCCCGTTGAAGGCCGAAAAGCTGTCATCCCACTTGCGGGGGATCTTGACCTTGTCTGCCGTGATGGATGCGCCGTCCACATCCAGACCGTAGCCGGTGAACCATGTCTGGATGTCCTGTGCACTCTCAATTTTGTTCACCGCCGCCGAGACCGCAACGGTGCGGTTGCTGATGAACCGGCCCAGCAGAGCACTGCCCACCACCAGTGCGCAGCACATGGCACCCAGACCCAGTTTTTTCAGGCTCGTTTTGCTTAACGTGACTACAAACATATCCCCATGCCTCCCCAGCCTGTTTATTGCTCTGAGAACAATTTATTCAGCACAGCTGGGGTGTATGACAAAAGGGCAGGTAAAACCTGCCCTTTTGTCAATATCGATCAATGTGCTTTTGTAAAATCTTCCGAGCTTACTTCGCCGTTCTGGCGGAGCACCTGTTTCAGCACCTGCATCACGCCGTATTCCCGGTGGGACGGTGCCAGAAACGGCACCTGCGCCCGCAGCGGTCCGCTGCCGTTCTCCATCAAAAAGCCGTACTTCGCGGTGGTGAGCATCTCGCATCGTTGTAGGTGTCACCAAAGGCCATCATGCTGTCGGCCGGAATGCCCAGCAGTGCACCCACCTTTGCCAGTGCTGCACCCTTGTGCACACCTGGGTTCATCACGTCCACCCAGTTTCTGCCTGCCACTGCCACCGAGAATGCACCGCCATTTCCGGTGTGGAATGCGCCGTAGATCCGGTCGAAGGCTTTCTGCGAGTCGTCGTTGGGCAGATAGACGGTAAACTTATCCGCCGCCGCTTCCACCGCAGTCAGGTCATCCACGTATTCCACCCGAGTATAAAAAATCTTGAAAACTTTATCGTATTTCTCGTCCTGCTTTTCCGCGTAGGCCGCCTGCAGTCCGCACAAAAGGCCCACGTCTCCGGCCTGCTTTGTGCTGCGGGCCAGCTGCCGCCAGCCCTCGGCAGGCATTTCGGACACAAACAGGTCTTTCCCCTTCCAGCGGGCAGCGCCGCCGTTGTCGCCAATGAGAATGATCTCCTCCAGCAGATCCGGGAACATCGTTTCCAGTGTGTACAGAGGCCGCCCGCTGGCGGCGGCAAACAAGATGCCATGCCCGGCCAGTGCACGGATGGTCTCGGTAAACTTTGGCGGCAACTGGCTGTACTCGTCCAGAAGGGTCGCGTCCATGTCCGATGCGATCAGGCGAATGCGGTCCATTGCAGTTTCCTCACTTATCCGATGTAGCTGATGTTCACGTCCATATCGCCCTTATAGCCGGGCAGGCGTGCCGTGCAGGTGCCCTGCCACAGGGCGCAGTCGATGGGGCTGCTGGCAACACCATAATGCGCGTTCCAGATGGTATATTTTTTCAGGCTGTTCAGATTGACACGCTTGCGGTACCACAGGGTAGAGGCATACACACCGGGTTTATAGCCCTGTGCCTTGACCTCCTCACAGAAGGCGATGGCGCACTTGGTGCGGTCCTCCATACCCAGACCGTCGGCGCGGCCGGAACCATTGGAAGCACCGGATGCTTCGGTGTCAAAGAAGATGGGGTAATCCAGCTTGCGTCCGTTCAGTACGTAGGCGCAGGCAAAGGCTTCCTCCTTGGCTTCCTCCTCGGTGGTGGCCTGACTGAAGAAATACACGCCCACCTTCAGGCCCGCATTCTTCACATTGGTGAAATGCTCCTCGAACATGGGGTCCAGCACCAGCGTGCCGGAAGCACCATAGCCGCGGTAGCCGATGCGGACGATCGCAAAGCTCACGCCTGCCTTTTTGATCTGGTTCCAGTCGATGTTTTTCTGATACTTGGAAACATCCACACCGAAGGTCTTGCCATTTTCCAGCACACCGTCCGCATTGAAGTAATAGAGTTTATTGTCGATGCACTGGATGCCGGTCACCGGCTTGTTGGTGGTCTGGCTGTAGTAGTAGGTCTTGCCGCCGGAGGTGCGCCAGCCGGAATAGACCGGCTCCGTATCGCTCTTGCCCAGCCAGCCGAACAGGAAATTGAGCAGCCAGGTGAAAAAGCCGTTCTCATCGCTCAGGTCGATGCACTGGGCCTCGGCGGCATCCATGGCACCGGCATCCAGCGCGGCACGGATTTCTTCCGGTGTCAGCACCACGCTGTTTTCCGGCGTGTGCTGGTTCGTGCTGTTCTCCTCCGCTTCAGTGGCCTGTACAGGCGGTGCTTCCGGGTCCTGTGCAGCAAGCTCCGGGGTCTCCGTCTGCAGGGTGGGCATTGCCGTTTCCTGCTGTGCAGAAACAGTCTCGGTCACTGCCGCGGTACTTTCTTCCGGCTGTGCAGCCAGTGCCAGCGGTGCGCCCATTGAAAAGGTCATTGCCAATGCCAGAACTGCCGCTGCACACCGCGTTTTGCCGCGGGTGCTGCGGGCAGTCAGTTTATTCCAGAACGTTTTTTTCATGCTGTGCTCCATACCTCATGTATTTTTATCGGGATGCCGCCCTTCGCAAAAAGGGCAGCGTTTCATCTTCTCAATACTCTTTCAGTATACACCCGCGGGCAAGCCCCCGTCAATTGCCGCACACTGCAAAGCGCAGCTCCGAAAAGCTGCCGCCCCGGTATCAGAAAATGCTCCAAAATAGATACGTCTCAGCCCGCAAAAACATTGCACAAAGCCAAAAATTGCAGATATTTCCAGCAAAATCAGCATTTTGTCTTGTTGTCTTGACATGTGTATGGTATTATACTTGACATGCAGTTTTTGCATTGAATCCACCATCTTGAAACAGAAAGGCAGTTTCTCATGTCAAATGTGAAAGATTTCTTAAAACGCAAGGATATCGTCATCACCCCGCAGCGCTATCTCATTGAAGCGCTGGGTGCCATGGCGCAGGGCCTGTTTGCCAGCCTGCTGATCGGCACCATCATCAAGACGCTGGGCCAGCAGACCGGCCTTGACGTGCTGGTAGACCTTGGCGGCTACGCCACGGCCATGAGCGGCCCGGCCATGGCCTGCGCCATTGGCTGGGCGCTGCACTGCCCGCCGCTGGTGCTGTTCAGCCTGATCACCGTAGGCTACTCGGCCAATGCTCTGGGCGGCGCAGGCGGCCCGCTGGCCGTGCTCATCATTGCCATCGTGGCTTCCGAGCTGGGCAAGGCCGTGAGCAAGGAGACCCGCGTGGACATCCTCGTGACCCCGCTGGTGACCATTTTTTCCGGCGTGGGCCTTTCCATGCTGATCGCCGCACCCATTGGCGCTGCCGCAAGTCAGGTGGGCACCCTGATCATGTGGGCCACCGAACAGGCTCCGCTGGTCATGGGCATTCTGGTATCCGTCATTGTGGGCGTGGCGCTGACCCTGCCCATTTCCTCTGCCGCCATCTGCGCCGCGCTGGGTCTGACCGGCCTTGCCGGCGGTGCCGCCGTGGCAGGCTGCTGCGCCCAGATGATCGGCTTTGCCGTGATGAGCTACAAGGAGAACGGCGTGGGCGGTCTGGTCAGTCAGGGCCTTGGCACCAGCATGCTGCAGATGGGCAACATCGTCAAGAACCCCCGTATCTGGATCGCGCCCACACTGGCCAGTGCCATCACCGGCCCGCTGGCCACCTGCGTGTTCCACTTTGAGATGAACGGTGCCGCTGTCTCTTCCGGCATGGGCACCTGCGGTCTGGTGGGCCAGATCGGCGTGTACACCGGCTGGGTCAGCGACATTGCCGCCGGTACCAAAGCCGCCATCACCCCGATGGACTGGGCTGCCATGGTGCTGCTGTGCTTTGTTCTGCCGCCGTGCTGAGTGTGATCTTCTGCGAGATCGAGCGCAAGCTGGGCTGGATCAAAGAGGGCGACCTGAAGCTGAACTGATTTTTAAGCGGAAAATTCTTTTTGCTTTTTGATAGAGCAAATCCCGGCAGGCTGCGGTCTGCCGGGATTTGTCTTTTCACGGTTAAACACGTGACGGCGCTCTGCACAGGAAGCGCTCAAACGATCCGTTTCCCGTCCAGCACTGCCTGCGTGAGGGTGTCGCTTCATACACCAGCTTGAGGGAGAAATAAGGCCGTTCCTCATTCAGCAGCCGGAAGAAGATTTTGTCGCCCTCCCAGATGGGCAGTTCAGCCGCCTTATCCTTCGGCACCCATTCCAGCACGCCTTCCCTGCAGGCATCGCCCTGCACCATCTCGCCCGTCCATTCATCAGCGGTGTACAGGTGGATGAACTCGGTCATGTTGCCCCAAATAAAGGTCAGCAGACCCCGGGCGCGGAAGCGCTTCAGCGTCAGGCCGGTCTCCTCCTTCACTTCCCGCAGCAGACAGTCCTCCGGGCTTTCAAACCGCTCAAACTTTCCGCCCACGCCGATCCATTTGTCGTGGTTGTAGTCGTCCTGCTTTTTGATGCGGTGCAGCATCAGGTAGGCATCCTCCCGTTCCAGATAGCACAGCGTGGTGCTGAAAATGGGAAATTCCGGTTCATGAAGGCTCCTAGATTCATTGCGTTCTCCTTCTGATTTTGTTTTTGTGGAAAATGCCGTTTTTCGCTGCGGCCCCTCCCGTGAAAAAACACCCCGCAAAGCCCGCAGGCTTTGCCGGGGTGCAAACCAAAAATAACTTTTTCCTCTGAATATGCCAGAGCAACGCGGCGGCAATTTAAAATCATTGCCCCTTCCGGCTTGCTCTTCCCTTGCCCGCATTGTTCAGCTTGCGCACAAGGTCGTTCTGATGCTTGCGCTGGCTGGGCGTGGGCTGCGGTCCTTGGCCTCCTCAGCGCGGCGGCCGCTCTGGGCGGTGTCCGGATCGATGCGTTCCAGCGTCCACTCCTGATTGCCGCCTGCTACAAAGTTCCAGATCTGGGCCTGTGCACCGTTGGCGGTGTTCATGCCCACAAGGTCAATGTATTTATCCGCCAGCACATTGCGGATGCGGGTGCGCCCGCTGCGGGTGGGCTCCAGCGCCCAGCACTGGCTCAGCCCGCTGGTGCGGCTCCACTGGTGCAGCCATGTGCCCTCCACCACACCGCCAAGGGCCAGATCCATCATCTTTCCGGTAAAGCGGTTGCAGATGCGCCAGCGGCCCTCGCCTGCGTCCACGAACTGCCACTGCTGCCACGGATGGCCCGCATAGCTCCACAGCTGGATGGCCGCGCCGTTCTCGGTGTTGAAGTTCTTTACTTCCAGCACCTTCCCATTGGGGGCTTTGATGATATAAAATTCATTTTCCAGAATGACTGCCTGCGATGCCTTTGCCATAGAGCACGACTCCTTTCCAGTTTGGTAGCCCTATTATAACGTATTTACCCTTTGGCAGCAAGGATGCTTTTCCATAATCTTTTTACGTTTTATTGTGCATTCTGACGTGTTTTTCATCACTGAAACGTTTACGTGCAACAAAAGTGTTTCCTGCTGGTTTCTCTTTGCACTCCGGCCTTTGTTGTGATACAATAAAGGCACATGTTTTAAGGGAGGGAATTGCTATGACCAACGAAACCTTGGAAACCATCAAAAACCGCCGCAGCTGCCGTGCCTATAAGCCGGAGCAGATCACAAACGAAGAACTGGATGCCGTGCTGGAAGCCGGCACCTACGCCGCCAGCGCCATGGGCCGCCAGAGCGCAAAGATCGTGGTGGTGCAGGACGCTGCCGCCCGCGCCCAGCTCACCCGCATGAACGCCGCTGTCATGGGCAAGGACACCGACCCCATGTACGGCGCTCCCACCATTCTGGTGGTGCTGGCCGATGCTCACGCCGCAAATGCCGTACCCGACGGCAGCCTTGTCATGGGCAACCTGATGCTGGCTGCAGCTTCGCTGGGGCTGGGCAGCTGCTGGATCAACCGCGCAAAGGAAGAGTTTGAAACAGAAGAGGGCAAGGCCCTGCTCCGGCAGTGGGGCATCGAGGGCGATTGGGTCGGCATCGGCCACTGCATTCTGGGCTACCCTGCTGCAGACCCCAAGCCCGCAGCACCCCGCAAGCCGGATTATATCGTAAAAGTGTAAGGAGAACTATGAAGCCTGATTACAAGCTGGTCGCCAAGGCCAAATATATCCACGCCACCGCCGACCTTGCCAGTGAACTCTGGCATGAGGTGTACAAGCGCTATTACCCCGCAAAGCAGCTGGACACCCTTGTGGAAGAGCTGCAGAGCGCCGATGCCATTGAGGAGGACATCGACAACGATGTGAACTACTTCCTCGTGGTTCTGGGCGGCAAGACCATCGGCTACTTTGCGTGGAAGATGGAGAACACCGCCCTGCATCTGATGCACCTGTACCTCAGGCCCGAATACCGCGGCAAGGCACTGGGCCGGGACATCGTGCTCTCCTGCGAGCGGCTGGCCCGCGGCGAGGGCAAGGGCCGTGTGTGGTGCACCGTGCACGCCAAGGCCCTGCCGGTGCAGCAGTTCTTCAAGGCCCTGCGCTACCGCAATTTAAAGCCCGCCGAGCAGGAAAACGGCACCGTCCCCCGGGACGAAGTGGTATTTGAGCACACGCTGGGCTAAAAAGCCGCAAATGCTATTGAAATTTCTCCCCGTTTGTACTACACTGGTGTAGTGTAATAAAGTGTCTGCCTGTGGGCGGCATCCGCAAAAAAGGAGAACAACATGGCAAAAGATCATCCTACCGGCCAGTCCGGTTTGTATCAGGCATTTTTGCAGCTCAAGACTCCGGAACAGTGCTACCGTTTTTTACAGGATGTGTGCAGCTATTCCGAGCTGAGCGCAATGGAGCAGCGCTACAACATTGCCGAAATGCTGGTGGACAAGCGCATCTACACCGAGATCATGGATAAGACCGGTGCATCCAGCGCCATCATCAGCCGGGTAAGCCGGGTGCTGAGTGCCAACGACAGCGTATTGCGCGCCTTGCTGGAAGCGGAAAAAGCTGCCGACGATCAAAACTGAACTTCCACACAAACCATGCCGCGTGCCGCCCGTGCGGTATGCGGCTTTTATCATTCAACCGGGAAGGCAGAAGTCCCCACGCCAGCGGGGTACTTCTATCGTTTTTCCTCATGCGGCGCAGATGCGCCGTCTTCATCAGAAATCAGGGAGGTTTGATTTTTATGAGCAAAGCTGTTGTTTTTTTTGCCGAGGGCACCGAGGAATGTGAAGCCCTGCTGGTGGTCGATCTGCTGCGCCGCGCCAAGGTGGAGGTGACCGTGGCCAGCGCATCCGGCAGCCGCGAGATCGTGAGCAGCCACAAGGTGCATATCACCGCCGACGCACTGGCCGAAGAGGTGGATTATTCGGATGTGGACATGGTGGTGCTGCCCGGCGGCATCCCCGGCACCCCGAACCTTGCCGCTAACAAGACCGTTACCGACACCTGCATTTCCTTTGCAAAGAGCGGCAAAAAGGTAGCTGCCATCTGCGCAGCACCCAGCGTGCTGGCATCTCTCGGCCTGCTGGAGGCAGAAAAGCCACGGCGCACGCCGGTTTCCAAGACAAATTGGCCGGTGCTGAGGTGCTGGATACCGAAGTGGTAGTGGACGGCAATATCACCACCAGCTACGGTCTGGGCGGTGCCATCCCCTTTGCGCTGGAGCTGGTGCGCCAGCTGGCCGGGCAGGCTGAGGCCGACCGCATCCAGAACGCCATCGCCTACCGCCACTGAGGGAGGAAACTGAAATGCGTTTTGTCACCTGCCGCCTGCCGGACGGCGTAGAAGATCCGGCCATTCTTTCGCCGGACGGCACACAGATCTGGCCGCTGAGCTGGCTGGGCCTTTCCTATGAAACCTTGTCCGATGCCATCCCCTTTCTGACCCCACAGGTGCGGGCAGGCCTGCAGCTTGCCATTGCGGGCATCCCGGCCCTGCCCGTGGATGCCGTGCAGCTGCAAAGCCTATTCCCTGCCCGGCGCAGGATGTGGTGTGCCTTGGCATCAACTACATGGCCCACTCGGACGAAGCGGAGAAATACTCTGCCGATGCCTTTGCAACCAAACATCAGGATGCCATTTATTTTTCCAAGCGCGTTTCCCGCGCTGTGCCGGACGGCGGCTTTATTGAAGCTCACACTGACCTTGTGCAGAAGCTGGACTACGAATGCGAACTGGCTGTGGTTCTGGGCAAAGATGCCAGGGATGTGCCCGCCGGGCAAACAAAAGACTATGTGTTCGGCTACACCATCCTGAACGACGTTTCCGCCCGCGATGTGCAGACCGCCCACAAGCAGTGGTATTTCGGCAAAAGTCTGGACGGCTTCACGCCCATCGGCCCCTGCATCGTTACCGCAGACGAATTCGACACCTACCCGCCCAAGCTCGGCATCCGCAGCTTTGTCAACGGCGAAAAGCGGCAGGACTCCAACACCGGCCTGCAAATTTTTGACATCGACCATGTGATCCACGAGCTGACTCAGGGCATGACCCTGAAGGCCGGCACCATCATTGCCACCGGCACCCCGGCAGGCGTGGGCATGGGCATGGACCCGCCGCAGTTCCTGAAGCCCGGCGACACGGTGCGCTGTGAGATCGACGGCATTGGCAGCCTGACCAACACCGTGCGGTGAGCACTGGCATTTGTGCCAAATATCCGTTGCGTTTTCCGTCTGTTTGCATGAAAATCCGCAGCGGCACTGCTCTTTTCGGAGCGGGTGTGCTATACTGACTTGTATGAATGAAAAATGCGGTCCCGGGCCGCAGAAGGGGTAAATGAACTATGAAGGAATACGCATTCGGCATCGATCTGGGCGGTACCACCGCTAAGATCGGCCTGTTCAAGACCACCGGCGAGCTGCTGGAAAAGTGGGAAGTTCCCACCGACACCTCCAACGCCGGTGAACACATTCTGGAAAATCTGGCCGCTGCCGTGCAGGGCAAGATGCAGGAAAAAGGCCTTGCCGCCGCTCAGGTGGAAGGCGTGGGCGTGGGCGTGCCCGGCCCTGTGCTGGACAGCCGCATTGTGCCCATCATCTGCGCAAACCTCGGCGGCTGGGGCAAGCATAATGTAGCCGAAGAGCTGAGCACCATGCTGGGCGGCATCCGGGTCCTTGTGGGCAATGACGCCAACGTGGCTGTCTGGGCGAGATCTGGATGGGTGCAGCCAAGGGCTGCCGCAGCGCAGTCATGGTCACGCTGGGCACCGGCGTGGGCGGCGGCGTCATCGTCAACGGCAAGGTCATCGATGGCACCACGGTGCGGCGGCGAGATCGGCCACATCACGGTGGACCGCCACGAGACCGCCGCCTGCGGCTGCGGCAAGCACGGATGTCTGGAGCAGTATTCCAGTGCTACGGGCGTTGTGCGCTGCATGAAGAAGCTGCTGGACGAGAACCCGGACACCCCCTGCACCCTGCGCGGCACCGAGTTTGCCGCCAAGGACGTGTTTGATGCCGCCCGCAATGGCGACGCCCTTGCCGCCCGCGAGGTGGACGAGATGACCGATACCCTTGGCATGGCGCTGGCGACCATTGCCGCCACCGTGGACCCGGAGATGTTCATGGTGGGCGGCGGCGTATCCCGCGCCGGTGATGTGCTGTTTGCCCCGCTGCGGGAGCATTTCAAGGTCTATGCCTTCAAGTCCTGCCGTGAGACCCCCATCGTGCCCGCCATCCTCGGCAACGATGCCGGTATCTATGGTTCTGTGCGCCTGATCGTGGGTGAATAATTCAGCGGTATTTTTTCAGAAACTTAAAAACCCGGAAACGACGGTCGTTTCCGGGTTTTTCTTTGTACGTTCAATAAAATTTACAGCGTATCTTCCCCCGGCAGCTGATTCCACAGGCGGTAGTAGACGCCCTGCTTTGCCAGCAGCTGGTCGTGGGTGCCGGATTCCACGATGCCCTCTTCGCCCAGCACAAGGATGCGGTCGTAGTCCTTGATGGTGGTCAGGCGGTGGGCGATGGTCAGGGTGGTGCGGCCATGGGCCAGCTTTTCAAGGCTCTGGCCCACCAGGATCTCGCTTTCGTTGTCCAGTGCGCTGGTGGCCTCGTCCAGAATGAGGATGGGCGGGTTCTTCAGGAACACCCGCGCAATGGCGATGCGCTGCTTCTGTCCGCCAGAGAGCTTGACACCGCGCTCGCCCACGTAGGTGTCAAAGCCGTCCTTCAGGGCCAGAATGAACTTCTCCGCCCCGGCCAGACGCGCCGCTTCCATGATCTCTTCGCGGGTGGCGCCGGGCTTGCCGTAGGCGATGTTTTGGGCCACCGTGCCGCTGAACAGATACACGTCCTGCTGCACGATGCCGATATCCTGCCGCAGGCTTTTCAGGGTGACATGGCGGATGTCCTGCCCATCGATCAGGATGCGGCCGCTGGTCACCTCGTAGAAGCGGGGGATGAGGTTGCACAGGGTGGTCTTGCCGCCGCCCGAAGGGCCGACCAACGCCAGCCGTTCGCCCGGCCGGATATCCAGACTGACGTTGTGCAGCACCTTGTTGTGGTCATCCGGGTACTCAAAGCTGACGTTTTCAAACCGGATGTCACCGGGGCCGGGCTGCAGCGGTACCGCATCCGGGACATCGCCGATGGTCACAGGGGTGTCCATGATCTCGGCAAAGCGCTCGATGCCGGTCATGCCGCGCTGGAACTGCTCGGCAAACTCCACGATGCGGCGGATGGTGGCAATAAGGGTGGTGACATACAGCATATAGGCCACCATGTCACCGGCGGTGATCCTGCCGTACACCAGCGAGAGGCCGCCTGCCAGAATGACCACCAGATACATCAGCCGTCGAACAGGCGGGTGGAGGTGTTGAAGGCACCCATGGCGTAGTAGCCGAGGGTCTTGATCTGCTCAAAATCCCTGTTTCCCTTTGCAAACTTCTCGCGTTCCTCATCCTCGGCGGCAAAGGCCTTCACGACACCCTGCCCCAGCAGGCTGTCCTCGATGGTGGAGTTCAGCTCGCCGATCTGCACGCGCTGCTGGCGGAACCGCGCCCGCAGCCGTCCGTTCAGGTATACTGACACCACGCCCATCAGCGGCACGCAGGCGAACACCGCCAGCGTCAGCGGCACACTGGCCCGGCACAGGATAATAAAGGACACCACGATCTTGATGGCCGCAATGAAAAATTCCTCCGGGCAGTGGTGGGCGAACTCGGTCACATCGAACAGGTCGTTGGTGATGCGGCCCATGATGGTGCCTACCTTGGTGTTGTTGTAGTAGGTGTGGTCCAGCTTGAGCAGGTGGTCAAAGGCATCGCGGCGCATATCCGTCTCGATGTGCACGCCCATGATATGACCGATGCTGGACATGTAATAGCTGGCTGCACCGTCGATGATGCGCAGCACAAAATAGAGTGCTGCCAGCCGCAGCACGATGCCCGCCGTCAGAGTGATGCCCACGCCCATGGCGGCGTTGGTGATGGTGCTCATGATCTTGGGCAGCACGATGTCACACAGGGTGGTCAGCGCTGCACAGAACAGGTCCAGAAACAGGGTCATTTTGTACTTTGCCAGATAGGGCAGAAAACGCCGGATCAGCGCACCGCTGCCTGCGTGGTGCGCCCCGGGGTCGTTGATTTTGGTTTTTGACATGGTTCCTCCTGTTGTAAAACCCTCTCAGCTCACTTCGTTCGCCAGCTCCCCCGAGAGGGGGAGCCTTTGCATCTTTCGGGAAGCTGTACAAAGCCTCCCCCTTTCGGGGGAGGTGGCATTACGCAGCAATGACGGAGAGGGTTCGTTCTCTTACTTTTTACTGTAATCCCGCTCGCCGTAGATGGCGGTGCCGATGCGCACGAGGGTGGCACCTCCCGGATGGCGTTTTCAAAGTCGCCGCTCATGCCCATGGAAAGGGTCTCCATGGACACGTTGGAATAGCCGCGCTCTCCGGCCTGCACAAACAGCTTGTACACCTCGGCCAGATAGCGGCGGTTGCGGGCATCGTCGTCGTTCACGGGCGGAATGGCCATCAACCCCTTGACCCGGATGTGCTCCTGTGCAGCAGCGGCATCCAGCAGCGGCCAGAGCGCTTCCGGTGCCACGCCGGTCTTGCTCTCCTCGCCGCCGATGTTCACCTCCAGCAGCACGTTCTGCACGATGCCGGCCTTGGCTGCTTCCTTCTCGATAGCGTTCAGCAGATGCTCACTGTCCACGCTTTGGATGAGGCTGGCACGGCCCAGCACTTTTTTAATTTTGTTCGTCTGCAGATGGCCGATAAAGTGGCTGGGCTTGCCGCAGTAAGCACCTGCGTCAAAGTTTGCGCACAGCTCCTGCACATGGTTCTCACCGAACACATCAATGGGCAGGGCTGCGCTTGCAGCCACGGTCTGTGCCGTGCGGGTCTTGCAGGCGGCGCACAGCTGCACCGCTGCCGGGTCGCGGCCTGCTTCACGGGCCGCGGCTGCCATCTTTTCCCGGATCTCTGCCACGGCCTCCTGCATCTGTTCCAGATTCTTTTCTGCCATGATGCTCAGTCCTCCTCGGTATACTTGGCGCGTTCGCCGCCGATGAGCTTTGGGCGGGTGCGGGCGCACAGAATGTTCGCTTCACCAATTTTGGAAAGGCTCAGCCGCACCGGCACCGCCACCCGCTTCAGGTGCATCCCGATCAGGGTGCCGCCGATATCAATGCCTGCATGGGCACGGATCTCTTCCACGGCCACCGGCTCCCGGAACTTCTTCCAGCAGGTAGTGGCCCAGCTGCCGCCTGCGTGGGGGCGGGGCACCACGCACACCTCTTCCCAGCCGTATTTTTCGGCGGCTTCCCGCTCGATGATAATAGCGCGGTTCAGATGCTCACAGCACTGCGCGGCCAGCCAGATGCCGTTTTCAGCCAGCACTGGGGCAATGCCCGCGTACACGGCCTGCGCGGCTTCCAGACTGGAATCCTTGCCGATGTGCCGCCCACGATCTCGCTGGACGAGCAGCCCACCACGAACACATCGCCCTTTTTCAGCTTTGCTTCGGCCAGCAGTTCGGTCACTGCCTGCCGGGCCTGCGTCTCGATCTGTTTTTTGAATTCTTCTGTCATAAAAAACACCTCGGTTTTTATCAAAAATCAAAGATTTGCACTGCGCACCTTTTCGCTGCCTGCAAGGCCGAGATACAGCCTGCTCTCCACCGGGCACAGAGCTGTCACACCGCCTGCACCCTTGCTGGAGACCGTCCGCTTCCAGCTGCCGTCTGCCGTATCTACAGCTTCCGCGCAGGGCGCATCGGCAGGCAGACTGAACAGCTTTTCCTGTAGATTCCGGCCTGCACGCAGGGCAATGCCCCGCAGCAGGGTGCTGTCGGCGTTCTTTTCCAGCCAGCTGCTGCGCGCCCACCGGTAGCCGATGTACAGGGTGCCGTCTGCATCCATAGCAAGCGCACCGGGATACCCCGGCAGGCCGGAAACAAAGCTCTGGCAGTTTTTACCGCCCGCCGTCAGGTCGCGGGCATCGGCGGCAGCGCTCCACACACAGCGGTTCCCAAGGTCAGCCACGAACAGCGTGCTGCCGTCCCGGCTCAGGGCCAGCCCGGAAGCACCGGCCACACCGCCCAGCACCTTCTGCACCGTGCGTGCTGCCGGGTCGTATACATACACGCAGCCCGTGCCGGTGTGGGCCAGCAGTTCGGTGCGCAGAGTGCTCTCCAGCCCGTCCGCGGCACCGGCAGCGGCAGCAACCGCAAAGTAGATCCTGCCGTCCGGCGCGGCTTCCACCGCTGAGACAGCCCCCAGCGGTGCACCGTCGATCTGGGTCACTACCTGCTCCACCGCCGTGCCCCAGCTGTCGTGGGCGGCGCGGCACAGGCTGCCGCCGCCGGGCGTGAGGATGCTCAGCCACAGGTCCCCGCTGCCGTCAAAGGCAAAACCGGTCAGCTCACCGTCCACGGAAAGGATGGCCGCATCGTGTCCGCCGTCGGTGCGCACAAGGTCGCTCGTGCGCTTTTTTAAGCTGCGCCGTCGTATGCTGCGGCATACACAAGGCCGTCCTGTGTGCGGATGCAGTCCACACCCTGATATTCGCCCAGATCCAGCGTTCCCTTATGGTCGGCGGCAAGGGCCGTCTGTGCTGCACCGGTGTCCTGCCGTACATCAGGGGCATCGTACGCCTGCGGCGGCGTATCGATGGGCCGGAACACCAGTGCATACACCAGCGCCAGCAGGATGCACACGCCAAACACCGTGCTGGCCGTGCGGAACCGCTTGAGCAGCGCGTCCCGCTCCACCGCCATCTGGGCCGCATACTCGGCACGGCGGCGGGCGGCGCGGGCATTGGCGCGGTTTGCCCGGCGCATCCAGCGATCCACGAACAATGCCACCTGCGGCCCGATGGTGAGCGACGCAATGGCAAGGATGAGCAGAAATTCAATAAGTCCGATCCTCATAGGGCTTTTTCCTTTATCTTCAGAGCTTTTTCAGGGGGATATCCCTTATCATTTCAGTATAGCATCTGTGGCGCGGCAGTTCAAGCACCCAACTCTGTCTCCCGGCTTTTGCCGCCGCCTGCCGCCTTTTTCTCCATCTTTCCTGCCAAAGCCTTTTTTGCCGTGCTGAAATATGCTATACTGATTATAAATATGGCATTCTGCACCGGAATGCCGCGTGTCAGTGTAAAAGAGGATAACATGGAAGCATTCAAATATAATGTGCAGCCGGGCCGCTACCGGCATTTCAAGGGCAACGAATACGAAGTGCTGGGCATGGCCCGCCACAGCGAGACCGAAGAGGAAATGGTGGTGTACCGCGCCCTGTACGGGGAACGCGGGCTTTGGGTGCGTCCTGCCGCCATGTGGTGCGAGACCGTGGAGCGGGACGGCAAAGTGCAGCCGCGCTTTGTGCGCATTGAGGAGTGAACCGGCAGTTTTTGCCGATGGGATAAAACGGAGGGTGATACTTTTGTACAGTGAACAAAAACAGGCGCTTGCCGCCGAACTGAGCTTCAAGCATCCGGCAGTGCTGGCTGTCAGCGGTTCCGCAGGCAGCGGCAAGACCGCTCTGCTGGCCGCGCTGCTGCCGGTGCTCAAGAGCCGCGGGCTGAAGGTGGGCGTGATCCGCGAGGCTGACGATCTGCGCCTGCCCGCCGAGACCGACCGCCTGCATGAGGCCGGTGCCGAGGGTGTGGCCGTGTTTACTGCCGGGCGCTATCTGCTTACCGAGCAGTTCCGCCTGAACGAGCAGGACCTGCTGGCTTTGTTCGAGCGCCACGGCTACGACCTTGTACTGCTGGAAGGCTTTGGCGACAGCGGCTGGGCCAAGATCGAGGTGGTGCGCAGCTCGGTCAGCCCGGTGGGCACCGCGTTCCAGCCCATGGCCATCGTGGGCGATGTGCCGGGTGCTGATTTCGCACTGGACGATCCTGCTGCTCTGGCAGACTGGATCGAGAACCAGATGCCGTCCCTGTAACGGAGGTTCTGCATGAAACTCATCCGTACCGAAGACGCTGTCGGGCAGGTGCTCTGCCACGACATCACACAGATCATTCCCGGCCAGTTCAAGGGAGCACGCTTCCGCAAAGGGCACATCGTCCAGCCGGAGGATATTCCCGTGTTGCTCTCCATTGGCAAAGAGAATCTCTATGTCTGGGAGAAGCGCCCCGGCATCCTGCACGAGGACGAAGCCGCTGCCCTTTTGTACAAGGCAGCGGCGGGCCGCAACATCCACGGCACTGAGCCGAAGGAAGGCAAGATCGAACTGGTTGCCGACTGCGACGGTCTTTTGAAGATCGACCGCGCCGCCCTGCTGGCCGTGAACCGCACACCCCAAATGATGATCGCTACCATCCACGGCGACCTGCCCGTGAAAAAGGGCCAGAAGCTGGCCGGCACCCGCATCATCCCGCTGGTGATCGAGCAGGAGAAGATGGATGCCATGCAGGCTGCGGCAGGCAGCGAACCCATCCTGAACGTGCTGCCTTTCCACCCGAAAAAGTTTGCGGTCATCACCACCGGCAGCGAGGTATTCAAGGGACGCATCGAGGACAAATTCACCCCCATTCTGGTGGGCAAGCTGGCCGAATACGGCTGCGAGATGACCTATCACAAAACCTGCGACGATGACCCCGCCGGGATCACCGCCGCCATTCTGGAAGCAAAGGCCGCAGGCTGCGAGATGATCTTTACCACCGGCGGCATGAGCGTAGACCCCGACGACCGCACGCCGCTTGCCATCAAGAACACCGGTGCCGAGATCATCACCTATGGCGCACCGGTGCTGCCGGGTGCCATGTTCCTTGTGAGCTATCTGGACGGTGTGCCGGTGTGCGGCCTGCCCGGCTGCGTGATGTACGCCAAGCGCACCATTTTTGACCTGCTGCTGCCGCGCCTGCTGGCCGACGACCCCATCACTGCCGAGGACATTGCCCGGCTGGGCGAGGGCGGGCTGTGCTTAGGCTGCGCCGAATGCCACTGGCCCAACTGCGGCTTCGGGCATTGCTGAAACCCTCTCAGTCAAAGCCTTACGGCTTTGCCAGCTCTCCCAAAGGGAGAGCTTTATCAAGGTAAAAATTATGAGCGAAACAAAACTTTCTCATTTTGATGCGTCCGGCAGCGCGTGATGGTGGATGTGAGCGAAAAGCCCGTCACGGCACGGCAGGCTGTGGCCCGCGGCATCATCACTATGAATGCGGCAGCCTTTGCCGCTGTTCGGGACGGCACCGCCCAGAAGGGCGACGTGCTTGGCGTGGCCCGCATTGCAGGCATCATGGCGGCCAAGCGCACCAGCGAGCTGATCCCCCTGTGCCATCCGCTGCCGCTGAGCAAGCTGACTGTGGATTTTCACCTTCTGCCCGAACAGCAGGCCGTAGAGGCCGTGTGCACCGCCAGGACCATCGGCGTGACCGGCGTGGAAATGGAAGCTCTTACCGGCGTTTCTGCCGCGCTGCTCACCATCTACGATATGTGCAAGGCCGTGGATAAGGGCATGGAGCTGGGCGAGATCCACTTGGTCGAGAAGACCGGCGGCAAGAGCGGGCACTATGTGCGGGCCGAGGGCGGCTATGTTTGATGCATACGGCCGCAATATCCACTATCTGCGCCTTTCGGTCACCGACCTGTGCAACCTGCGCTGCCGCTACTGTATGCCGGACGGCGTGCCAAAGCTGGCCCACGAAGATATTCTGACCTATGAGGAATTTCTGCGGCTGGCTGCGCTGTTCGCCCAGTGCGGCATCGACACGGTGCGCATCACCGGCGGTGAACCGCTGGTGCGCCGGGGCGTGGAACAACTGACGGCGGGCCTGAAAGCCATCCCCGGCATCCGCCGCGTTGCCCTTACCACTAACGGCGTGCTGCTGGCCCAGAAGCTGCCCGCCCTGCTGGCGGCGGGCCTTGACAGCGTGAACATCAGCCTTGACACCTTGCACCCGGAGACCTTCCGGCGCATCACCGGCAACGACGAGCTTGCCGCCGTGCAAAACGGCATCCGGGCGGCCCTTGCCAGCGGCATTCCGGTCAAGCTGAACTGTGTGCCGCAGCCCGGCGTGAACGAGGGCGAGCTGGAAAGCCTTGCTGCCTTCGCACAGGAGCATCCGCTGCAGGTGCGCTTTATTGAAATGATGCCCATTGGCTTTGGTGCCGGGCTGCCCGGCCTTTCCGGCCCGAAACTGCTGGAGCGCTTTTACCGCCGCTGGCCGCAGCTGCAGCCGGTGACCGGTGCGGCCTTTGGTGATGGGCCGGCGGTGTATTATTCTGCGCCCGGCTGGCGCGGCAGCATCGGGTTGATCGCTGCCGTGCACGGCAAATTCTGCGCTTCCTGCAACCGGGTGCGGCTGACAAGTCAGGGCTTTCTGCGTCCGTGCCTTGCCAGCGAATCCGGCACCGACCTGCGCGCTCTGCTGCGCAGCGGCGCGGACGATGCGGCCCTTTTGCAGGCCATTCAAAACACGATTCTGGCAAAACCCCGGGAACATCACTTCGGCCAAGGCTCCATGCCCGCCACACGAGGGATGTACCGGATCGGAGGATAACACAAATTTATGGGTAAAATTCTGGCTATCTGCACAAGCCTCCGGCGCGGCACCTTGAAAACGCCGGTGCCGTCCGCTGTTCTCACCCCGGAGTGGGGTATTGTGGGCGATGCCCACGGCGGCAGCTGGCACCGGCAGGTCAGCCTGCTGAGCGCGGAAAAAATTGAAGCTTTCCGTCAAAAGCTCTGGGTGGACTACGGTGCCTTTGGCGAAAATCTGGTGGTGGAAGGGTTCGATTTTGCCACCCTGCCGGTGCCCAGCTTTTTTGCCATTGGGGATGCCGTGCTGGAAATGACCCAGATCGGCAAAGAGTGCCACAGCGACTGCGCCATCCGCCGGCAGACCGGCGACTGCATCATGCCGCGGGAGGGCGTGTTCGCACGGGTGGTAAAAGGCGGCACCATCCACACCGGCGACGAGATGAAGCTGCTGCCCACCCCGGCAGACCTGCCCCTGCGCGCGGCGGTGATCACCCTTTCCGATAAGGGCAGCCGCGGCGAACGGGAGGACAAAAGCGGCCCGCTCATTGTGGAAATGCTCACCGCCACAGGCTACAAGGTGGAGGAAGCGCTGCTTCTGCCGGACGATGCCGCCCAGCTCAAAACCCAGCTGCTGCGCCTTGCGGATGCCCGTCAGGTGAACCTGATCCTCACCACCGGCGGCACCGGCTTTGCACCCCGGGATATCACCCCGGAGGTGACTTTGAGCGTAGCCGAACGCAACGCGCCCGGCATTGCCGAGGCCATGCGGTACCATAGCCTTACCATCACACCGCGCGGGATGCTGAGCCGTGCCGCCAGTGTGCTGCGCGGCAAGACCCTGATCGTGAACCTGCCGGGCAGCCCTAAGGCCGTAAAAGAAAACCTCGAGTACATCCTGCCCAGCCTTGCGCACGGCATCCGCCTTGCCGCCGGGCTGGACGGCGAATGCGCCCGGAAATAAAAAAGTATCCCGGTGGGCGGCACCGCATCCTGTACCGTATCAAATGCAAAGATTCATTTTAAAAACAGGAGCGCTTATCATGAACAACACTAAAATTTCCCGCCGCAGCTTTCTGGCTGCTGCCGGTATCGCCGGTGCCGCTGCGGCCCTGACCGCCTGCGGCTCCTCCGCTTCCAGCACTGCACCTTCCGTGGCAGGCTCTGCCGCTGCTTCTTCTGAAGCTACCGGTGGATCCATGGAGCTGATCGTGTTTGCCGCCGCCTCCCTCACCGAGACCCTCACCGCCATCGGCGAGATCTACTCTGCCGAGAACCCCGGCGTGACCTTCAGCTTCAACTTCGACTCCTCCGGCACCCTCAAGACCCAGATCCAGGAAGGCGCGGACTGCGACCTGTTCATCTCCGCCGGTCAGAAGCAGATGAACCAGCTGGACAGCACCGCTTCCGCCGATGTGAACACCGAAGGACTGGACTTCGTGGACAACGATTCCCGCGTGGACCTGCTGGAGAACAAGGTCGTTCTGTGCGTGCCCGAGAATGGCGATAAGGGCATCGACAGCTTCGATTCTCTGGCCGAGCACCTCAAGGCCGGGGACATTCTGTTCTGCATGGGCAACAGCGATGTGCCCGTGGGCCAGTACACCCAGAAGATCCTTTTCTACTACGATCTGGACGAGGAAGCACTGGCCGCAGCCGGTGTCATCACCTACGGCTCCAACGTCAAGGAGGTCACCACCCAGATCACCGAAGCAGCGTGGATGCCGGTGTCGTGTACTGCACCGATGCCTACAGCGCAGGCCTGACCCCCGTGGATGAGGCCACCAAGGAGATGTGCGGTCAGGTCATCTATCCTGCCGCCGTGCTGAAGGCCGCCCCCAACGCCGAGGCTGCCAGGGAATTTCTGGCCTATCTGCAGACCGACCGCGCCGCGACCGTGTTCGAGAGCGTGGGCTTCACCGCACTGTAAATTCGTTGTTTTTCAGAGCTTCCCCCTCCGGGGGAAGCCTTTTTATTCGGAGGTATCATTTATGGACTGGTATCCCCTTTGGAACAGCCTGCGCATCGCCCTCGTCAGCTGTGCGGCGGTGTTCTTCCTTGGCATTTTTGCCGCCTACTATATTGCCAAGCTGCCGCGCACTGTCAAAGGCGCGCTGGACGTGGTGCTCACCCTGCCCATGGTGCTGCCGCCCACGGTGGTGGGCTATTTTCTACTGCTTTTGTTCGGCGCAAAGCGGCCGCTGGGTGCCTTTTTCATGGAGCATTTCGGCGTGAAGCTGGTCATGACTGGTACAGTGCCATCTTTGCATCCATCGTGGTGGCCTTTCCGCTGATGTACCGCACGGCGCGCGGCGCGTTTGAAAGCTTTGACGAAACGCTGGCATGGTCGGCGCAAACGCTGGGCCAGTCGGACGTGTGGATCTTCTGGCGGGTGCGGATGCCCTGCTGCCGTCAGGGCATTCTGGCCGGCACGGTGCTGGCCTTTGCCCGCGCGCTGGGCGAGTACGGTGCCACCAGCATGATCGCAGGCTACACCCCCGGCAAGACCGCCACCATTGCCACCACCGTGTACCAGCTGTGGCGCACCAACGACGAAGCCGGTGCCATGCGCTGGGTGCTGGTGGATATCGTGATCTCGTCAGTGGTGCTGCTGGCCGTGAATCTGCTGGAGAAAAAACAGAAAGCAGGTGGCCGCGCATGAGTCTTGAAGTGAACATTACCAAAAAGCTGGATGGCTTTACCCTTCACGCCAACTTTGCCGCGCGCAGCACCGCCACGGCCATTCTGGGCGCGTCCGGCTGCGGCAAAAGCATGACCCTGCGCTGCATTGCCGGTATCGTAAAGCCGGATGCGGGCCACATCGTACTGGACGGCCGGGTGCTGTTTGACAGCGCCCAGCACATCGACCTGCCGCCGCAGCAGCGCGGCGTGGGCCTGCTGTTCCAGAACTACGCACTGTTCCCCAACATGACCGTGGAGCAGAACGTGCTCTGCGGCCTGAAAGCCGAAAAAGACAAGGCCGCCCGCAAGGCCCGCTGCGCCGAAATGCTGCAGGCCATGCGGTTGGAATCTCTTGCCAAGCGCTACCCGGCCCAGCTTTCCGGCGGACAGCAGCAGCGCACCGCGCTGGCACGCATCCTTGTGGGCAGGCCCAAAATTCTGATGCTGGACGAGCCGTTCAGTGCGCTGGACAGCTACCTGCGCGAGGAAGTGGAGGGCGAAGTGGGCAGCCTGCTGGCCGGGTTTGGCGGCACGGCGCTGCTGGTCACCCACAACCGTGACGAAGCTACCGCCTGTGCCGGGATATGATCGTGATGGATGGCGGGCAGGTGCTGCGCACCGGCGGCACCAAAGAGGTGTTTGCAGACCCGCAGAGCACCACCGCCGCACGGCTGACCGGCTGCAAGAACATTCTGTCCTGTACCCGCGTGGATGCCCACACCGTGCGCCTGACTGGCTGGGATGCGCCCCTTCACCTTGCCGCCGAGGTGCCGGAAACCTGCACCGCCGTGGGCATCCGCGCCCACGACTTTGCCCCCTGCGCACCAGCTGCGCCGAACGCTCTTCCGGTGCAGCTGAACTCCACCAGCGAGAATCCCTTTGACTGGAACCTGATCTTTACCGCGCCGGACGGCACCACCCGCCTGTGGTGGAAGGTGAGCAAGACGAACCTGACCGCTGCGTCGCCGGAGACACCGGCGTTTCTGGGCACTGCACCGCAGAACATCATGCCGCTGGGGTGACGGACAGCACGCCGGGGATTTTCTTCAGCGCTTCCTGATCGGCCTTGTTCAGATCCTTGACCGCGAACCTCAGTCGGATCATGCAGTGTGCCATGCTGGAAATGTTCTCGGTGCCGCCTGCCGGTTGAGCTCCTCCGGATAGGGGGAATCCAGATCGTAGGTGCGCAGTCCGGCTTCCACATGGCCCACCGGGATGCGCAGGTAAAAGCAGGCCAGCGCCGCCGCACCTTATCCACAAGCTCACTATTATATGCGCCAAACTCGGAATTGTGCAGGTCGGAAAGCACCACCATCCGGCTGGGCCTGCGGTCTGCCCCGCAAACTCCGGCTGTGCAGGGCCGTTTTTCTGTGGTATACTGGTACTGGAAGCAGCCCGCCGCTGCGGGCACTTTTTTTTGAAAAGCATTCACGCAAACTTCACAGCTTTTTTTTATTCTTGCTGTATGATATTCTAGTCAAGAAGTCTATTATTGAGGAAGGTGTCTGTATTATGGCTAAGATCCTGATCGTTGACGATGAGCCGCGTATCCGCGAGCTGATCCGCGAACATTTACAATATTCCGGTTATATCTGTGAAGAGGCCGCTGACGGCACAGCTGCGCTGACCCAGCTTTCCGGCGGGGCCTTCGATCTGGTCATTCTGGACCTGATGATGCCGTTCATGGACGGTATGACCTGCCTGCGGGAGATGCGCGCCCGCCACATCAACACGCCGGTCATCATCCTGACCGCCCGCGGCGAGGAATACGACAAGCTGGCCGGCCTGGAGAGCGGTGCTGACGACTACGTTGTCAAGCCCTTCTCTCCCCGTGAGCTGGTAGCCCGCGTCAAGGCCGTGCTGAACCGCACCATGCCCAAGCCCGCCGCTGCCTCCGACACCATGACCTTTGGTGAGCTGACCATCGACACGGCCAGCCACACGGTGCGCGTTTCCGGCGAGGAGGTGGCCCTGACCCCCAAGGAGTTCGACCTGCTGGTGTTCCTTGCTTCCAACAAGGGCATCGCCCTCAGCCGTGAAAAGATCCTGCAGAAGGTGTGGAACTACGACTACTTTGGCGAGGACCGCACCGTGGATACCCATGTCAAAATGCTGCGGGGCCATCTGGGCAAGTGCCGCAGCTACATTGCTACCGTGTGGGGCATCGGCTACAAATTCGACCCCGACGCAACGCGCTGATAAAGGAGCGGAGGATTCATGCGGCACCATCACTCCCCCGGCATCCGCGGCCAGCTGATGTGGTTTTTGTGTTGTATCTGTCTGTTCCTGCTGGCACTGGTGTGGTTTCTGTCCACCCAGCTGCTGGAACCGCTGTACACCAAGCACATTGAAAAACAGCTGACCACTCAGGCAGAAAGCATCACCGCCGAGCTGGACAAGGCTATTGCAAACGGCGAAGCCCTTTCGGCATGGTCTTTTGGCCATCTTACGGTCAACACCACGTTTTTTGACCGGCTTGCCACCCAGCTGTACGCCAGCGGTTCGCTGAACAGCTTCTGTGTGGATATTTCCGATACCACCATGCGCACGATCTATAAGATCGAGAACCAGTCCTACTGCAACCTGCACGAAACGCTGCTCTCGGATTCCGCCAACAACGATATGATCGTTTCCACCGCTGTGGCCATGCGCAAGAAATGCCGCACCACCGGCGGCTTTGTGCAGACCCTGAATCCGCCGCGGCTCTCCGGCTCGGCACAGCTGCTGGTAGGGCGCAACACCTCCGGCGGCGAGTACACCGTTCTGGTCACTACCAGCCTTGTGCATGTGGCTGAAGCCGGCAAGGTGCTGAGCACCGTGCTGCCCATGGCAGCGGCGCTGATCTTTGCCTTTGCCATGACGGCGGCATGGCTGTTCAGTGAGTGGTTCACAAAGCCGCTGCGCCAGCTTTCCAGCGCTGCCCGCCAGATGGCCATGGGCAACTATGCCGTGCAGGTGGATACCCGCCGCAGCGATGAGCTGGGCGATCTGGCCCGGGACTTCAACCACATGGCAAGCGAGGTGCAGCATTCTTCGCAGATGCAGCGCGACCTGCTGGCCAACGTCTCCCACGACCTGCGCACCCCGCTGACCCTTATCAAGGGCTATGCCGAGACGGTGCGTGACATTACCGGCGACGACAAGGCCCACCGCGATGAGCAGATGAACATTATCGTGGACGAGACCGACCGCCTGACCGCACTGGTCTCCAGCGTGATGGAGCTGAGCAAGGTGACCAGCGGTGCCGACAAATGCGAGCGTGTGCACTTTGATATGGGCCAGCTGTGCGACGAAGTGAGCGAACGGTACGATGCCATCTGCGCCCAGAACGGCTGGCAGCTCCAGCTGGAGCTGCCGGACGAGGAACTGCCCGTTTACGCAGACCCCAACATGATGCAGCGCGCACTGCATAACCTGCTGGGCAACGCCATGCACCACATCGGCAAAGACGGCATCTTCATCCTGCGGGCCCAGCGCTGCACCGAGGGCGTGCGGGTAGAGGTGGAGGACCACGGTCCCGGCATCTCTGCCGACGACCTGCCTATATCTTTGATCGGTACTACCGCTCCCGTTCGGATGCCGGCAAGCAGGGCACCGGTCTGGGCCTTTCCATCACCAAGGCCATCTTCCAGCAGCACGGCTTCCGCTTTGGTGTGCAGAGTGCCATCGGCATGGGCACTACGTTCTGGTTCATCATGAACGACCTGCCCGCCAATGCAGCCGAGATGGCCGGGCAGGAATAATCAGGAATAATTTTAAAGCCGGGGATGACCGTGTGGTCGTCCCGGCTTTTGCTTTTTCTATAGAGCATCGTTTCTGCCCGCAATGCTGCGGCCATTCCAAATGATTTACCGACTGGATCTGCTGTGCGATAAATCCCAATGTATTATCCGGTGCGGGCATTTCCACCGGGAGCACGATCATTCACAGCCCACATCACTCCAGCCCATTGCAGCCAGTGCCCGCCAGAATGATGATCCATTTGACAAAATTCG
>ENA-OPZM01000120-OPZM01000120.1-human-gut-metagenome-genome-assembly--contig:-NODE-120-length-32532-cov-19.683290_pt1 | contig 32532 bp, 31 predicted proteins | sample MGYA00242478_ERZ504493 | MGnify/ENA primary metagenome ERZ504493 (study PRJEB26092, sample SAMD00036227) | human gut metagenome | host: Homo sapiens | study: EMG produced TPA metagenomics assembly of... | reverse complement strand
CCATGGGCATGCGCTACTAAGTTTGCAATCGGCATCCTGACGCGTTAGCGGATTGGCCGTGTTCCTCCGGGAGCACGGCCAATCCGCTTATTCATGCAGATTCAGAGGCTACCGTTCTGCTAGGTGCTTATTTGTGGCATGGAAAACGGGAAACCCCGTGTATGTCCGTCGGAATTCCAATGGACATACACGGGGTTTCCTGAATCAGGTGCCACAAACAAGCCACTTGACATTTCCCTGTTGTCGGAATCTGCCATAAACAAGCGACATGGTACCAAAGGCCGACCTTCGGCGTTGCAGGAGGTGCAACACCCACCGCGGGGCGATTCAGATCTGCGAGCGCTTCTCCCCTGCGGCGATTTCGGCGCCACGAGGTCGTCGTCCACGTGGCGGTCGTCCGGATCGTCGAGATAGTGGTCGAATTCGTGCAGCACTTCCGCGCTTGGCGCGGGCGTAAGCAGCGAGACCACCACGATGAACAGCAGCGAGACGATGAACGCCGGCAGCAGCTCGTAGATGGCGAAGATGCCACCGAGCGGCTTGACGAGGTTGTGCCAGATGAGCACGGTGGCCGTGCCGGACAGCATGCCCGCGATCGCGCCGTACTTGTTGGTGCGCCTCCAGTACAGCGAGGTGAGCATCAGCGGCCCGAAGGATGCGCCGAGGCCGGCCCACGCGTACGAGACCACTTGGAAGATCGAGGAGTTCTGGTCGAACGCCACCACGATGCCGAAGATGAACATGACGAGCAGCGTGATGCGCGCCACCATCATCACCTGGCGGTCGGTGGCCTTGCGGTGCAGCAGTCCGCGGAAGATGTTCTCGCCGACGGCCGAGGCGCCGATGATCATGTACGAGGACGAGGAGCTCATGGACGCGGCGAAGATGCCGGACACGACGATGCCGCACATGAAGCTCGGCAGCAGCGCCTGCGACACCACGATGAAGATGTTCTCCGCGGCCGCCTGCGTGGCGAACTGCGTCGGCATCATGGCACGGCCGACCAGGCCGATGCACACGCCGCACGCCAGCGAGATCACGCACCACGTGGTGGCGATGATGCGGGATTTCTTGATTTCCTCGGAACTGCGGATGGACAGGAACCGCACGAGCACCTGCGGCATGCCGAAGTAGCCCAGGCCCCACGCGAGCATGGAGATGATGGTGATGATGCCGTAGTCGGCGGGCGCGCCGAACATGGCCTGTCCGGCCTTGACGATCTGCTCGCCGGCGTCGTTGAGGATCGGCGTGGCCACATGCGTGCCGTCGAGGAATCCCGGAATGCCCTTGAGGAAGGCGACGGTGTTGTCGATGCCGCCGGCGGACGCCACGGAGCCGATGAACACCACAGCCAGCGCGAAGAACATGAGCAGGCCCTGGATGAAGTCGGTCACGACAACGGACAGATAGCCGCCGATGATGGTGTACGCGAACACGATGGCGGCGCCGATCACCATGGTCAGGTGGTAGTCCCAGCCGAACAGCGTGGAGAAGAGTTTGCCGACGGTCACGAAGCAGCTGCCGACGTACACGCAGAAGAATACGAGGATGATGAGCGCAGCGATGGTGGATACGATATTGCGATCGTCATGGAAGCGCTTGGAGAAGAAGTCGGGAATGGTGATCGCGTCGCCGGCCACCACGGAGTAGCGGCGCAGACGGCGTGCGACGAGTTTCCAGTTGAGGTACGTGCCGAGCGCCAGACCGATGGCCGTCCACATTGGGTCGGCCGCGCCGGTGAAGTAGGCGACGCCCGGCAGTCCCATAAGCAGCCAGCCGCTCATGTCGGAGGCTTCCGCGCTCAATGCCGTCAGCCACGGTCCGACGCCACGCCCACCCGCGAAATACTGTTTGGTGGAGGAATTGGACCTCTTGGAGTAGATGAAGCCGATGGTCAGCATGGCCGCGAAGTACAAGACCATGGCCAGCAGCACCCAGAAATCTTTGGTTACCAAGTGTTTTTACCCTTCTGCAGGTTATTAAATGTCGTAGCGCCAGGATTTATCGGTCACTACTCGTGCCATCGCCAGGCCGATCGGCAGGCAGATGATCACCATGAACGCACGGAACGCCCAATCGAGCGCGTTCAGCGTATCGAACTGGCCGAGGTGGAACATGGCCTGGTACATATACAAACCGGGCACCATGATCACAATAGACGGAACCGTCAGGCAGATGCGCGGATATCCCAAATGCGGAGCAAGCAGGCCGTGGCGCACCGCCGAACGCCATGCGGAGGCGAGCAGGCCGGCAAGGAACGCGCCGATGAACGCGCCGGCTTCCGCGGGCACGCCCAAGTCGACGATTTCCAATCGCAAAGTATCGGTGATGGCGCCGATGGTGGCGGCGAGAGGCACATGCGCTGCGGGGAATTGAACATCACGGAGAAGCCCCACACACCGATGAACGCGAACAGCATGCGCAGCAGGCAGTTGATGACGGGGTTCAGTCCGAGCGGCTCGAATCCCTGCGGATTCAGGTGCACGATCGAAGCGACCATCCAGCCTGCCAACGTGGCCATCAGAATGATGCACAGCACGTAGGTGAGTCGTTGCACGCCTGATGGGAAGTCGATTTTCGCCATGTCAAGTCCGCCGGTTATCAGCGGGAATCCGGGGATGACGAACAGCATCGCGCCGATATACGCGGTGTCGTGCTGCAAGGCGATCGGATCGAACAGGCCAATCAGTCGCAGCATGCCGGTGCATGCCAGCGCGGCGACGGCCACGCAGACGAACGTCACGAAGAATTGGTTGAGATGGTGGGCGAACAGGCGGCGACGCAGCCAGTGGCCGAGGCCGGCGCCGACGAACGCGCCGATCATGTCGTACGGGCCGCCGCCGAGCAGGAACACGAAGGATGCGCAGGCGCAGGCGGACGCGAGTCCCGCGAAGGCCGGCGAATACAGCGGCTTGCGACGTTCGATCATGTCGAGTCGCTCGTGCGCCTGCCGTACGGTGACGCCTTGCGATTCGCCCGCGGCTTTCCCGATATGGTCGAAATGCTCGGCATATTCCTTCGGCGGTTTGCAGTTGCGGTTCTTACGCGGCTTTTCCGCGACCGAATCGTCATTGCTACGTCCGGCCGCGGCCGCCGCCTCGATATCGCGCATGTGCAGCGGACGTGCGGTGGAATCGCCTTCCTGCGCGCGTTCCGTGACCATTTCCAGCGCGTCGAGCACGGGATCGTCGGAACCTTCCTGGTTCTGCTCGGCCTTCTGCCGTTCCTTGAGCTGCTTGGACAGTTCGGCCGACACCTGCGAGGCGTCGCGCTTGTCGAGATGCTGCATCAGCCCTTCGGAAACGTCGGATTGGCTGTGGTACATAGAGCCTTTGCCGAGGTTGACGTTGAACCAGTCGGCAAAGTGCTCGAGCAGCCAGATGCGTTCGGTGTTGACGCCGGTGGTCGGCAGGTCGACGACTTCGGTGATGCGGTCCTTGCCGTCCGTGCAGGAGGCCTCGATGTCGGTGAGGTTCACGTCGGCGCGCACGTGCACGCCCAATGGATAGGCGATGCGGTGCATCATTTCGCGGACGCGGAAGCTGCCTGTTCCGGCGCCGAGGTCAAGCATGCCGACGCGGACGATCACGCTGGCTTTCGCCGCGATGCCGGCTTCGGTTACCGGCTTGTCCCAATCGCGTTCGATGTCTTCCATATCGAGCGGAATGGAGTGGGTGTGGAATTTGCTGACCGCCTTCGCGCTGCTGTCAACGCGTTCGGCGTTCTCATCATGTTCATGTAGTGCGCTCACACTATTCAGGTCTAACGTGTGGGCTGGTCGGGAAATTTTACGACGCCCCATCGGTTTCATGTTCCGGACAGTCGATGTCCACAATGCGAACTTTTCCGACTTTTTCGTAACCAAACTGTCGATTTGCCGCGCTTACAATGGGCACGCATTACCCACCAAGCTTAGGGCTGTGGCTCGCAACAGACGGCCAAAACAATCGCGGAGGTGCCGCGAAGGACCGACAGACCGAGCAACCCGATGGTTTGGAGAAGGAGGTCTGATGACAACTGAAAACGAACAGATCACGCCTGCGGACGCGGCTATCGTCTCGTCCGGCACCGGCACCAAGGCCCTGAGGAGCGTGATCTTCCCGCATCCCTCAAAGAGGAAATGGATCTGTGTCTGCAGATTCTTCGCGAGGTGCTCGGTGAGTTCGATGAAAACCTGCTGGCCAAGTTCGATGAAGTGCGCGAACATGCACTGAAGGCCAGTGACGAACGTTTCTCCGGCATTCTGACCGACACGAATCCCGATCAGGACGACCTGCAGAAGGTTGTCGACATCATCGACAAGACGGACGTGCATGAGGCCCAGCTGTTGGCTCGTGCCTTCACCACTTACTTCCATCTGGCCAATCTGTGCGAGGAGAACTACCGTGTCTCCGTGCTGCACAGCCGTGAGAACGCCGTTGACGACACCCAGGCCGTCGATCCGGTGAACGAAATGACCTGCGCCTACCACCAGCTCATCAACGAGATGGGTCCGGCCAGAGCCAAGGAGCTGCTCGACCAGCTCGAGTTCCATCCGGTGTTCACCGCGCATCCGACCGAAGCCCGCCGTAAGGCCGTGGAAGGCAAGATCCGCCGCATCTCCCAGCTGCTCGAAGCGCATAAGCTGCTCGGCGGCTCGGACAAGAAGGAAAACTCCCGTCGACTCTTCAACGAGATCGACGCGCTGTTCCGCACCTCCCCGATCGCGCTGAAGAAGCCGACTCCGGTTGAGGAAGCCGACACCATTCTTGATATCTTCGACAACACGCTGTTCTACACCATTCCGCAGGTCTACCGTCGTTTCGACGACTGGGTCCTCGGAGACAAGGCCGGCCTCGTGCCGCCGGTGTGCCCGGCGTTCTTCCATCCGGGAAGCTGGATCGGTTCCGACCGTGACGGCAACCCGAACGTCACCGCCAAGGTGAGCCGTCAGGTGGCCCGCAAGTTCAGCGACCACGTGCTGGGTGCGCTGGAGATCGAGACCCGCCGCGTCGGCAAGAACCTGACGATGGAGGCCGAGACCACCCCGCCGAGCGCCGAGCTCAAGTCCCTGTGGAACCACCAGAAGGAAATGAGCGAGCGTCTGACCGACAAGGCCGCGCTGATCTCCACCAAGGAGCTGCACCGCGCCGTCATGCTGGTCATGGCAGACCGTCTGAAGGCCACCATCGACCGCGACGCCGACCTCATGTACCACTCCTGCGAGGACTACATCGCCGATCTGAAGACCGTGCAGCGCTCCCTCGCCGAAGCCAACGCCAAGCGTTCCGCCTACGGCCCGCTGCAGGACCTCATCTGGCAGGCCGAGACCTTCGGCTTCCACATGGTCGAGATGGAGTTCCGTCAGCATTCCGTCGTGCATTCCCGCGCTCTGGAGGACATCCGCGAGCATGGCCTGCACGGTGAGCGTGGCGAGCTGCAGCCGATGACCCACGAGGTGCTCGACACCTTCCGCGCGCTCGGTTCCATCCAGAAGCGCAATGGCATCAAGGCCGCCCGCCGTTACATCATCTCCTTCACCAAGAGCGCCCAGAACATCAAGGACGTGTACGAACTGAACCGTCTGGCGTTCTCCCACCCCGAGGATGTTCCGACCATCGACGTGATCCCGCTGTTCGAGCAGCTTGAGGATCTGCAGAACTCGGTGGACGTGCTTGAGGAAATGATCAAGATCCCGGAGGTCCAGGCTCGTCTGAAGGCCACCGGCGGCAAGATGGAAGTCATGCTCGGCTACTCCGACTCCTCGAAGGACGCCGGCCCGACCTCCGCCACCCTTGCCCTGCACTCCGCGCAGGAGCGCATCGCCAAGTGGGCCGAATCGCACGACATCGACCTGACCCTGTTCCATGGCCGCGGCGGCGCCGTCGGTCGTGGCGGCGGCCCGGCCAACCGCGCCGTGCTCGCACAGCCGGTCGGCTCCGTGAAGTGCCGTTTCAAGCTCACCGAGCAGGGCGAGGTCATCTTCGCCCGCTACGGCAACCCGGTGCTGGCAATCCGCCATGTGGAGTCCGTCGCAGCCGCAACGCTGCTGCAGTCCGCTCCGAGCGTTGAGAAGCGCAACACGGATATGACCAAGAAGTACGCCGACATGGCCAGCAAGCTCGACGAGGCCGCGCACAACCGCTTCCTCGACCTGCTGAACACCGACGGCTTCGCACCGTGGTTCTCCACCGTCACGCCGCTGACCGAAATCGGCCTGCTGCCGATCGGCTCCCGTCCGGCGAAGCGTGGTCTGGGTGCCAAGTCCCTCGACGATCTGCGCACCATTCCGTGGATCTTCTCCTGGGCACAGGCCCGCATCAACCTGGCCGCATGGTACGGCCTCGGCACCGCGTGCGAGCAGTTCGGCGACCTGAACACCTTGCGTCAGGCGTACGAGGAGTGGCCGCTGTTCTCCACGTTCATCGACAACATCGAAATGTCGCTGGCCAAGACCGACGAGCGCATCGCCAAGATGTACCTTGCTCTCGGAGACCGTGAGGACCTCAACAAGAAGGTCCTCGACGAGATGGAGCTCACCCGCAAGTGGGTACTCGAGATCGTAGGCGACAAGTGGCCTCTGCAGCACCGCCACGTGCTCGGCCAGGCCATCCGCATCCGCTCGCCGTACGTGGACGCGCTGTCCGCCACCCAGGTGCTCGCCCTCGGCTCGCTACGCAAGCGCGTGGACAAAGAAGAGCTCACGCACGGACAGAAGGAGAACTACACCTATCTGATCCTGTGCACCGTTTCGGGCGTCGCCGCAGGCCTGCAGAACACGGGCTGATCTTCGTCTGACTGATTGATACGAGCGGGGAGGTTCCGTGCCGATAAGAGGCGCGGATCTCCCCGTTCGTGTCGCGCGGCCCTAGCCTGGCCGGCGACAGCGCACAAAACAGGCACGCAGGCCGAGCGACAGACTCCCAATCATCCGACGTAACCCGGCGCCTGTCCGCGTTTACCCACGCCGCGACACCGACAGCATCGTGGCTTATACAACTGGTTCGGTCAGACTTATATTCTCGGCAGATTGAGCCTAGTCCACATTTCTCTATTTCTTCCTCGTCCTGCTTATAACCCCAATGACAACCCTTTTGGTTACGGCTTTCCTTCATGACAAACTGTCTTGGAAGAAGATTGTTCGCATCATAGCGCTGTCTTACTGTTTGACCATATTGGGTGTATTTCTGAACGAGTTGTGTTGTTGACGGAAGACGCCGCACTCGAAGGTTTTTGTTCAGCGCCTAACATGCAGCACTAGCATACTTATCCTCAATCCACTCATGATTCAGTAACAACTGCATGACTCCTGAAACACAGACACATAGCGAAGCCCTCGTTTGTAACTTCCACGAGAGAGAACCTTTGCTATTTTCACTAGAAAATCACACCCTAAAGTGCACCCCTACTCATTTTCCATTAGAATACTCTTAATGAACAAGGACCATACCCTTGCATCTCCGACTACCTAAAATAAGGAGAACAGTGCAGTACATATATCTCACAGCACTTGCCCTGCTAGGATTATGTATGCTTATTTTTCCAAGGCAACTCTGGAAAATAAGCAATTTCCTCTGGACTCAAAAAGGAGATCCGAGCAATCTATACACATCCTTAATGAGAATAAGCGGTGCCGCCTTTCTTGTTTTAGCTCTTATTCTTTTCATCTTCTGCAGACTGCAGTAACACCTACCTGATCCTGTGCACCGTGTCGGGTGTCGCAGCAGGCCTGCAGAACACCGGCTGATCTTCGGCTGACCGACCGCTCGATGAACGGGGAGGCCTACGCCGTTGACAGCGCGGGCCTCCCCGCTCGCGTTATCCGGCGTTTTGTCCTATTCTTATGGAATCAAACATAAGATTGAAATAACTTAGAAGGGGAACTACAGCATTACACTGAACCTTTTCTTATACTGTTTCCAATCTGGCCGGGTTCGTCAAGGAGGCCGTCAATGGGGAAAATATGGTGTCGCAGAGCAGCGTCATATATTCTTCGCATAATATTGCCAACTTCATTGCTATCACAATTAATAAACAGCGTTTTATATGGGAGATCTTCCATAGATGGAACCATGGGAATCTGGATTAACTGCGTCTCCATAATCATAGTTTGCGTGATTTCTGCCTGTTCTACGCGCAACGGACAAGCTTGGTCGCATCATTTTCTAGGACTGCAGGTAGTCGATCAATATTCCAACCTGCCATATCGGGAGTAAGGATGGGTTTACGCGAGATAGCTCACTGCGTTGATTTCGTGCCATGTTTCATTGGGTTTCTTTGGCCTTTATGGGACACCAAAGGACAAACCTTCGCTGACAAAATCATGAGAACAACGATAATCAGTATAAAATAAATACAATTAAAGTGACGCAAAGCCCGGATTCAACTTGTAAGCGCAACGCCTTCTTAAATTAGAAACTGAACACTTCCAAACCTAGACAAGGCGTTGCACGTCTATTTAGAACCGGGGCAGTCGCTCGGTTGGATAAGTCCGGCACGATACCGTCAGAGCCAAGGAATAGCTGCGTGATTATCCCCCAAGAAAACGTCCTCAGACCCTGCCTTAGATGGCGATTCAATCGAAACAACTTCAGAAACACCGTTTATGATGAACCATAGCCTGTGATGAAATGACAAAGAGGTGGAATCAATGACGGACGAAACATTTGTGAACCAGAACGACGTGGAAGGCACCGCAAGCGGCGTGTGGAGCCGTATGCTGGCCGGTAATCGTAGATTCGCGGAAGGCAAGCTGGAGCATCCGAACCGCAGCGTGGAAGCGCGCGAGGCGACTATCGACACGCATGAGCCGGATGCGGCGGTATTGAGCTGCTCTGATGCGCGTGTCAGCCCCGATATCATCTTCGACGCAGGCATCGGCGATCTGTTCACCGTGCGCACGGCAGGGCAGGTCATAGACGATGCGTGATCGCCTCTTTGGAATACGCGGTGGACGTGCTCGGCGTGCGCCTTTTGGTGGTGCTTGGACATCAGAATTGCGGCGCGATCAAGCAGGCATGCAAGGAATACGAGGCGTTGTTGCACGAGTTGACCGCCGACGCGGAGGATTCGCTGATGGCCGCTGACAGCGTTGCCGACCTTGACGAACGTATTCTGAACGCGGAATCGCTGATGCTGCGCACGGTCGGTTTTTCGATTTGGCAGGCGCACGAGTCGGAGTTGGAATCGACGGAGGATTTCGAGCGCGTGCACATCGCACGCACCATCGAGCAACTGGTGGAACAGTCCGCGGTGATTCAGCGTGCGCTGGCGGAGGATCGGCTGATGATCACCGGAGCACGCTACCAGCTCGACACCGGAAAAGTCGAAGTATTGAGCTTCTGATTTTCTATACGATTCATGACAGACGTCGATCTGCCGTTGTACGTGCAAGCACAGCCACCGCATACAACGTAGATCCTGTATGTCACCATCCTTGCGTGGAGGCAACGGCGAGAACCGCACAGCATGCTCAAAGCCGAATCGTTTGATGGCGGCCTTCAGACTTTTCGCGTGAAGATTGATGCCGGCCTTCACTTCAATCGGTATAACATACCGATCGTTCTGCGCAAGAAAATCAAGTTCGTTCGTCGAATTGGCATTCGTCCAATAGCGGGGCTCAAATCCGTACGAAACAAGTTCCTGACATACCAATTGCTCGGCAAAAGCGCCTTTCGCTGAACCAAATACCGAATCGCCATCCAAAATACTCTCCGGACTCGCGCCATTCATGGTACGCAACAAACCGACATCGGACGTATAAACTTGAACGCATCGACATCATCGAATGACTTGAGCGGATATTCCGGAGCGGTGACCCGCGCGACCTTCAATGCGATCGATGAATCAAGCAACCGCTGAATCGCTAATTCAAAATCTTTGCCACGTCCACCGGAACGCACCGCACCATAAAGAAACTTCTTATTCTCACGCGCAAGCTGGGAGGGAATTGAATCCCAAACCTGTGCAAGGCGCAAGGAAAATCCCCTCGCATCGCATCGGCATACTTCGAAAAATCACCGCGATAGCCCTGCAGGATGTCTTCCTGCACCTGCATTATCCGATTGAAATCAGCACCAGGATATGTATCGGCGAAAATCTCGACGGCTTCCGGCATGCCACCTACCACCATGTAGTATTTCAGCCATTCCATGAGCTGCTCGTGGAATACCGACATCATGTCCAAATCCGCGTTTTCGATGATTTCCGTAAGATTATGGCAGCCAACGGCGTCCAGAAATTCCAGAAAATTCATCGGATATAGACGGTAGCGATCCACCTTCCCCACGGGATAGGAAGTGCCTGGATGCACGGTGATGCCCAACGATGATCCGGTTGCGATCAGCGCGTATTCGCAAGCTTCCTCTGCGAAATATTTCAACGCCTCGACGGCTCTGGGAATCGCCTGCACCTCATCAAGCACAATCAAAGTCTTCCCGGGTTCAATGCGCGTTCGCGAAGCCAAAGCGATACCTGCAATCAACCGTTCAGGACGTAGAGAACCGGAAAAAAGTTGATCCATAGCCTCATTGTTCTCCAGTGAGACATACGCCATCGATTCAAACTGAGTGCGTCCGAACTCTTTAACCAACCAGCTTTTACCGGTCTGTCGGGCACCGTCCAGAATCAAAGGCTTGCGATGCGCATCGTTCTTCCATGCGATAAGCCGTTTCATCATCCAACGTTTCATAGATGCACCTCGCTCGATCAACTTTCCCAATACACCATTTGCTGTCGGAATGGCGAATTGACAGGAATAGTCGTTTTAAACAAAAATACCATTTTCTAGGGGATAATTACCAGCTTAAGCTACATTTTCTAGGGGAAATTAAAAGTTTGCACATACATAATCTCCATATCAACATCATATCGACGTCATGTTGCCCCACTGGACTAGGAGCAACCGAATACCGACAAGGACCGGCTGATGATCACCGGAGCACGCTACCAGCTCGACACCGGAAAAGTCGAAGTATTGAGCTTCTGACGTTTTTCCGGAAAAGACGGCTTCCAAGCTTCCAAGTCCGTTGCGTCGCGCTGTTTTGACATGCCGTTGCTTTAGATTGGAACCATGTCACTCGGTTTGAACATCCTTCTGATTTTCATTTTCCTGCTGCTCGGTTCCGTGTTCGCCGGCACCGAACTGGCGCTGGTCAGCCTGCGCGGATCGCAGATCGACCAGATGGAACAGGAGGATGCGCGCGGCAAGCGTGTGGCGCAGATCGCACGCGACCCGAACACGTTCCTGTCCACCGTGCAGATCGGCGTGACGCTGTGCGGCTTCCTGTCCGCGTCGTTCGGCGAATCCTCAATCGCCCCGTATATCGTGCCGGTCATCGAAGACTGGGGTGTGCCGCATAACGTCGCCGCTCCCCTGACCACCATCGCGTTGACGCTGATCATCTCGTATTGCTCGATCGTCATTTCCGAACTGGTGCCGAAGCGTATCGCCATGCAACGCAACGAGCAGATCGCGCGTGCCGTGGTGCCGGCCATCCATGTGTTCGCCAAAGTGTGCAAGCCGATCATCTGGCTGATCGGCAAGAACACGAACGGCATCGTGCGGCTGCTCGGCTTCGATCCGAACGAAACCGACAGCGAGGTGTCCGACGACGAACTGCGCGTGCTCGTCAACACCAACACCAACCTCAGCAAGGACGAGCGCACCATCCTCGACGACGTGTTCGACGCATCCGAAACCATTGTGGCGGAGGTCATGCGTCCGCGTGCCGACGTCGCGTTCCTGGACGGCTCCATGCCGATTGCGGAAGCCGCCGCGTACGTGCGTGAAATGCCGTATTCGCGTTACCCCGTCACCGGCAAGGATTTCGATGATGTGCTCGGCTTCGTGCACGTGCGCGACCTGCTCGACATCCGCGATCCGAAGGCGAGAACCGTTGCGACGTGACGCGTGAGGGCATTTCCCTACCGGGCACGTCGAAGCTGCTGCCAAGCCTTGAGCTGCTGCGCAAACGAGGCATTCACCTGGCCGTGGTAATCGACGAATACGGCGGCACCGACGGCATCGTCACGTTGGAAGACATGACCGAGGAATTGGTCGGCGACATCCGCGACGAATACGACCTGCCGGAGGAAAAGGGCGGCGAACGCACAGAACGCGCCGCTTTCGTCAATGGCGTGGCCACCATCGAAGGTGGCATGACGATCGAGGATTTCGCGGATTTGACCGGCATCGAGCTGGAAGACGGCCCGTACGAGACGGTTGCCGGCTATTTCCTGGCGCACACCGGCAAAATGGGCGAAGTCGGCGACGTGCTGTCATCCGATGACGGTTATGACATGGTCGTCACCGAAGTGGACGGCCGTCGTATCGAGACGCTGGAAGTGCGCCGGCACACCGCCGATGAGGACGGTTCCGCGGCTGGCGATTCCACGGCGGACGGCAAGTAACCCGAGCGGCCTCTTACAGCACCACCTGCCGGTTGATGTCGCGGCGCAACTGCCTCCATTGCGGCAGATAGGCGCTCATACGCCTTTGAAAGCCCTCTCCGTGGCCGTTCTCCCACAGGTGGGTCATCTCATGCACCAGCACGTATTCGAGGAATCTAGGGGCCATTAAACCAAGCTGCAGGTTAAGTCGGATACGTCCGGTCTTCGGCGTGCACGATCCCCAACGCGAACTCATCAGACGCAGCGTGATATGCGTCGGCGTACGGCCAACGATCGGGCCCCATTTGGCAAGCAACACAGGCAATTGCGATTCGATGTTGCGTTGCGCCCGCGCCTTGGCCTCGTCCGTCCATACGAAAGCGGGCGGGTTGGCGGAAGCGCCAGTATCGCCAATATTGCCGTTTTGCGCACGCTGCGCGTTGAGTTGCGCGTCTCTGGCCTGCCGCATGCTGCGTTGCGCCCGTTCGATCCACGGCTTGCGTTCCGTTACAAACCGTTCGATAGCGCTTTGCGACATTCGTTGCGGCGCGGAGATGACGATATCCGCGTTCGGCGGTTTGATGCGCAGGTACATGTTTTTGATGGGTTTGCGCACGATGGCCACCCGCATGCCGGCGATGCTCGCCGTCGTTTCGGAAATCACGCGATTGCGGTTGCGATGCCCCACTCCCCTGCCGTAACGGCCGTTACCGCCGTTGCGCTGCCCGTATGTCATGCCTGCATTATGCCACGACACGCCGATGACACGGCGGCACTTGACTTTCCCTGTGATTCAAGTATCATTTCAATTCGTTGTGTTCAAGACACAGCAAGTTGGCCCGTAGCTCAGGTGGTTAGAGCGCATCCCTGATAAGGATGAGGTCGGAGGTTCAAGTCCTCCCGGGCCCACGTAGATGGTAAGGAAGCGGCACAGCCGCTTTTTTCACCTATGGGGCTATAGCGCAGCTGGTAGCGCATCTGCTTTGCAAGCAGAGGGTCGCCGGTTCGAACCCGGCTAGCTCCACGGGGCTATGGCGCAGCTGGTAGCGCATCTCCATGGCATGGAGAGGGTCAGGGGTTCGAATCCCCTTAGCTCCACAGAATTGAAGGCTTCCGAGTAATCGGAAGCCTTTTTCGTATTCAGCCTCTTGTCGACCATCCAACGGACGCGATCGCCCGCAAACCAAATAAAACGGCCGCCTGCATACCCGCAAGCGGCCGGAATCATCAAATCAATAGGGGAGTGGCACCACGAATCGCAACTAGTTGCGGGCCGCGTTCTGCTTGGCCAGCTCGTCACGAATCTGCTGCAGCAGCTGGACGGTCTGCTCTTCGGCAGACGGCTCTTCAGCGGCCTTTTCCTCGGCTTCCTTCTGCTCGGCAAGCTTGGTCTTGGCAAGCAGCGCTTCGGTCATGTCGCGGAACTTGTTAATCGGCACCAGAATGCAGAAATAAACGGCGGCCGCGATAATCAGGAAATTCAGAATCGCGCCCAGCACAGCGCCGAACGAGACGGTCGCGCCGTTGAACGTGATCGCCAGCAGGCCGTCCATATTCGGCTTGCCGAAAATCATGGCGATGAACGGGTTGATCACGCTGTTCACGATCGAATTGACCACGGTGGTGACGGCACCGCCCATAACAACACCGACAGCCATGTCGATCATGTTGCCGCGTGCAATGAACTTCTTGAATCCTTCAAGCATGGTTTTTCTCCTGTGGGAAATGAGGGAGTTGATGTTGCGGACGACGCTCTCTCCTCGCCTTCCACACACTATCCTATGGCGTTCCAAACGCCTCCAGCCAAATCTTGAGCAATATCTTGTGCGTCTCACAATCAAGCACATAGAATGAAACCGCCGTATTGATAACCCAACTATCCGAAGGGGAAAAATATGCTCACTGATGAGTACGTCAAGCGCGTGTACGCGCAGGTCGAGAAGCGCGATGGCGACCAGCCGGAGTTCCTGCAGGCCGTTCGCGAGGTCTTCGAAAGCCTCGAGCCGGTTGTTGAGAAGCACCCGGAATATGAGAAGGCGGGCGTGCTCGAGCGCCTCGTCGAGCCGGAGCGCGTGGTGAAGTTCCGCGTCGTCTGGACGGACGATGAGGGCAAGGTGCAGGTCAACCGCGGTTACCGCATCCAGTTCAACTCCGCGATCGGCCCGTACAAGGGCGGTCTGCGTTTCCACCCGAGCGTGAACGAGGGCGTCATCAAGTTCCTTGGCTTCGAGCAGATTCTCAAGAACTCCCTGACCAGCCTGCCGATGGGCGGCGGCAAGGGCGGCTCCGACTTCGATCCGAAGGGCAAGTCCGATGCCGAAGTCATGCGTTTCTGCCAGGCGTTCATGACCGAGCTGTGCCGTCACATCGGCCAGTTCACCGACGTTCCGGCCGGCGACATCAACGTCGCGCCCGTGAGATCGGCTACCTGTTCGGCCAGTACAAGCGTATCCGCGACGAATACTCCGGCGTGCTCACCGGCAAGGGCCTCGAATTCGGCGGCTCCCTGGCTCGCACCGAGGCTACCGGCTACGGCCTGTGCTACTACACCCAGGAAGCCCTGCGCGTCCTGAAGAACGATTCCTTCGAAGCAAGACCGTCGTCATCTCCGGCTCCGGCAACGTGGCCATCTTCGCCACCGAGAAGGCCCAGGCCCTCGGCGCGAAGGTCGTCACCGCCTCCGATTCCAACGGCTACGTCTACGATCCGGACGGCATCAAGCTCGACATCGTCAAGGACATCAAGCTCGGCCACCGCGGCCGCATCAAGGAGTACGCGGAGCGTGTTCCGGGTGCCGAATACCACGAGGGCTGCAAGGGCGTGTGGACCGTGCCGTGCGACATCGCGCTGCCGTGCGCCACCCAGAACGAAATCGATGAGGAGTCCGCCAAGGCCCTCGTCGCCAACGGCTGCAAGGTCGTGTGCGAAGGCGCCAACATGCCGTCCACCCCGGAGGCAATCGCCGTCTATCAGGACAACGGCCTGCTGTACGGCCCGGCTAAGGCCGCCAACGCGGGTGGCGTGGCTGTGTCCGGCCTTGAGATGAGCCAGAACTCCTACCGCCTTTCCTGGACGTTCGAAGAGGTGGACAACAAGCTCAAGTCCATCATGGAGAACATCGTCGCCAATTCCCTGGCCGCCGCCAAGGAGTACGGCCATGAGGGCGATCTGATGCTCGGCGCCAACGCCGCCGGCTTCGTCAAGGTCGCCAACGCCATGGTCGCCCAGGGCGTGCTCTGATCGTCTTTCACAATCCGTTTCAACGGTCCGTGCGATTCGTTCGCACGGACCGTTTTCATATGCGTTACGGCATAACGCGCAACGCAGTATGACGATTGCATAAAAGCGACCGCATAATCGCGATTACATAAGAAAAGACGGCGCCTCCCGAAGTAGGGAAGCGCCGTCTTCTTATGTTGCACGAACGGCTTACGTTGCGCAAGCGCCGTACGAACGCCGTATGACGAATCGATCAGTCGTCGCCGAGCGTCACGTGGATGCCGCCGACCAGCGTGCTCACCACGTTGTACAGCAGCGTGAGAATCACCACCAGCACAGTGAACAGCACCACTTCGATGATGGAGAAGATGGTGGCCGCGCTCAGCACGGTGCTCAGCGAAAGCACGTTGGCAAGGTCGAATCCGCCGGCGTCAAGACCGGTGGAGGACACGATCTGCGTCACCTGATCGAACACGCCGACCACGTTCAGCAGCAGCCACAGCAGCGTCACCGCGACGATCTGGATGATGCCTCCCGCGATGGAAAGCATGAACGCCACCTTGGCCGCGGACCATGCGTCGATGCGGGTCAGGGACAGGCTCATGCGGCGGGCGCGAGGCGCGCCACGACGCGCTTTTTCACGAACCTTCACACCGCCGGACGCGGCGGCCATGTTCTCATGCGCCTGAGACTGTTCCGTACCGCTCAACGGCTGGCTGGATGCGGAACGGGCCACGCGTGGGGCCTGCGCCCCTGCCTGCGCCTGATGGCTTTCATTGTTCTCGCTCATCGTTGCTCCTTGCAGAATCTTGCCTACTTCTAGCCGAGGCTACCAGTTTTCGCAGACGATTCCCCGCCTGTGTCTCAGGCCTCTACATTCTCGCCATCGCCGGCATCGGAAGTGGCTTCCGTACCGGTTTCAGCGGAGTTTTCAGTAGTGGTTTCGGCTTGCGATTGCGCGGCTGCGTCGTTCTGGACTGCTCCGTTTTCCGCGGCGGCCTGCTCGGCGTCATCCTCGTCGGTCTCCTCGTTACGTGCTATGGAGATGATTTCGTCGTTCTTGTCAGGCTTGGCGAGCGTCACACCCTGGTGGTACGTCCGGTGCGCTTGACTTCGGCGACGTTGGAGCGGATGACCTTGCCGGACTTCATGATGGCCATGATCTGGTCGGATTCCTCCACGATCACGGCACCCACCAGGGAGCCACGGCCTTCGGCGAGCTGCACGGCCTTGACGCCGTAGCCGTTACGGCCCTGCAGACGGTATTCGCTGATGGCGGTGCGCTTGGCGAAGCCCTCGTTGGTGACCACGAGCAGATCCCTGTCGGAATCGCCCTGCACCACATCCATGGCCAAAAGCTCGTCGCCGTCGCGGAACTTCATGCCCTGCACACCGGCGGTCTGGCGGCCCATCGGGCGCAGCTGCTCGTCGTTGGCTTCGAACTTCAGGCTCATGCCCTGCTTGGAGACGAGGATGATGTCGTCGTCGGCGTTGCACAGCGCGGCACCGATCAGCTCGTCGGCGTTCTCGCCGTTCTCGTCGGTCATAAGGCGCACCGCGATGAGGCCACCCTGACGCGGGGAGTCGTATTCGGCGAGCGCGGTCTTCTTGACCTTGCCGGAACGGGTGGCGAGCACCAAGTACTTGGCCACGTCGTAGTTCGGAATCGACAGCACGGTCTGGATCGTCTCGTCCGGGCCGAACTGCAGCAGGTTCGCCACGTGCTGTCCCTTGGAATCGCGGGAGCCTTCCGGCAGCTCGTATGCCTTCAGACGGTACACGCGGCCCTTGTTGGTGAAGAACAGCAGCCAGTTGTGCGTGCTGGTCAGGAAGAAGTGGTCCACCACGTCGTCCTCGCGCAGCTTGGCGCCCTTGATGCCCTTGCCGCCGCGGTGCTGCGCGCGGTATTCGTCGGCCTTGGTGCGCTTGATGAAACCGGAGTGGGTCACGGTGACGACCACGTTTTCTTCGGCGATCAGGTCTTCGACGTTCATCTCGCCGGAGTACGGCAGAATCTTGGTACGGCGTTCGTCGCCATACTTGGCGACGATTTCGTCCAGCTCGTCGCCGACGATCTTGCGCTGGCGTTCCGGCTTGGCGAGGATGTCGTTGTAGTCGGCGATCTTGCGCATGAGCTCGTTGTGCTCGTCGAGGATCTTCTGACGTTCCAGGGCGGCCAGTCGGCGCAGCTGCATGGCGAGGATGGCGTCGGCCTGCACCTCGTCCACGTCAAGCAGGTCCATAAGGCCCGTGCGGGCGGTCTCCGCGGACTCGGAGGCACGGATGAGGGCGATGACCTCATCGATCATGTCAAGGGCCTTCAGATAGCCCTGCAGGATGTGGTCGCGTTCCTCGGCCTCGCGCTTGAGGTAGGCGGTACGGCGTGCGATGACTTCGAGCTGGTGGTTTACCCAATGACGGATGAACGCATCCAGGGACAGCGTGCGCGGCACACCGTCGACCAGTGCCAGCATGTTCGCGCCGAAGGTCTGCTGCAGCTGGGAATGCTTGTACAGGTTGTTGAGCACGACCTTCGGCACGGGCGTCGCGCTTGAGCACGAGCACGAGGCGCTGGCCAGTACGGCCGGAGGTTTCGTCGCGCATGTCGGCGATGCCTTGGATCTTGCCGTCGCGCACCGCTTCGCGGATGGACACGACCAGACGATCCGGGTTGACCTGGTACGGCAGTTCGGTGATCACGAGGCACATGCGCCCTTGATCTCCTCGGTGTTCACCACGGCTCGCATGGTGATGAGGCCACGGCCGGTACGGTACGCCTGTTCGATGCCTTATGGCCGAGAATCGTGGCGCCGGTAGGGAAGTCCGGTCCCTTGATGATGCGGATCAGGTTGTCGAGCAGTTCCTCACGGCTCGCGTCCGGATGGTCGAGCGCCCAATGCACGCCTTCTGCCACCTCGCGCATGTTGTGCGGAGGAATGTTGGTCGCCATGCCGACGGCGATGCCGGACGAGCCGTTGCACAGCAGGTTCGGGAAGCGGGCCGGCAGCACGGTCGGCTCCTGCGTCTTGCCATCGTAGTTCGGCAGGAAATCGACGGTGTCCTTGTCGATGTCACGCACCATTTCCATGGCGAGCGGCGCCATACGGCATTCCGTGTAACGCATTGCGGCTGCCGGGTCGTCGCCGGGGGAGCCGAAGTTGCCCTGGCCGTCGACGAGCGTGTATCGCATCGACCACGACTGCGCCATACGCACCAACGTGTCGTAGATGGCGAAATCGCCGTGCGGATGGTACTTGCCCATGACTTCGCCGACGACGCGTGCGCACTTGGAGTAGCCGCGGTCGGGGCGGTAGCCGCCGTCGTACATCGCGTAGATCACGCGGCGGTGCACCGGCTTCATGCCGTCTCGCACGTCCGGAAGGGCACGATCGACGATGACGGACATGGCGTACGCCAGGTAGGATTCGCGCATTTCCTGCTGCAGATCCTTCTTCTGGACGCGTTCGCCGACCATCAGGCCGTAATCGGTGTTGTCGGCCTCCTGCGGGCTCAACGGTTCCATGGAGCCGTCAGGCACGAACTGGCCGTCTTCGTTGCTGTTGTTTTCGTCTGCCAATTTCTAATCCTTGCTTTGAAGTCCTGCGAAACCCTACGCGTTTACGCGTCGATCCAGCTGACGTTGCGTGCGTTGCGCTGGATGAACAGACGACGTGGTTCGACTTCGTCGCCCATGAGCATGGAGAAGGTCTCGTCGGCCGCGGCCGCGTCTTCGATCTGCACCTGCTTCAGAATGCGATGGTCAGGATCCATGGTGGTCTCCCACAGTTCCTGGTAGCTCATCTCGCCCAGACCCTTGTAGCGCTGGATGCCTTCGCCCTTCGGCAGCTGGCGGCCGGCGGCCTTGCCTTCGGCGAGCACGCGGTCGCGTTCGGCGTCGGTGTACACGAAGTCGTGCGGGCCCTTGGTCCACTTGAGGCGGTACAGCGGCGGCATGGCCACGTACACGTAGCCGGCGGTGATCATCGGGCGCATGTAACGGAAGAACAGCGTCAGGTTCAGGGTTGCGATATGCGCGCCGTCCACATCTGCATCGGCCATGATGATGACCTTGTGGTAGCGCACCTTGTTGAGGTCGAAGTCCTCGCCGTAGCCGCCGCCGACGGCGGTGATCAGCGATTCGATGGTGTCCGACTTCATCATGCGGTCCAGGCTTGCGCGCTCGGTGTTGAGGATCTTGCCTCGCAGAGGCAGGATGGCCTGCGTGATCGGGTTGCGTCCCTGGATGGCGGAGCCGCCTGCGGAATCACCCTCACGATGAACAGCTCGCATTCTTCGGGGTTGTTGGACTGGCAGTCCTTGAGCTTGTCCGGCATGCCGGCCGATTCGAAGATCGACTTGCGGCGGGTGTTCTCACGTGCCTTCTTGGCGGCCAGACGCGCACGGGAGGCCTCGATGGCCTTCTGGATGATGTTCTTGGCCTCGTTCGGGTGGGCGTCGAACCAGTCGCCGAGCTTGTCGGTCATGACGCGCTGCACGAAGGTCTTCGCTTCGGAGTTGCCGAGCTTGGTCTTGGTCTGGCCTTCGAACTGCGGGTTGGTGAGCTTGACGGACACGACGGCGGTCAGGCCTTCGCGCACGTCGTCGCCGGACAGGTTCTCGTCCTTGTCCTTGAGGATGTTCTTCTCGCGGGCGTAGCGGTTGACCAGCGAGGTCAGCGCGGCGCGGAAGCCTTCCTCATGGGTGCCGCCTTCGGTGGTGGAGATGGTGTTGGCGAAGGTGTGCACGGCTTCGGAATACGCGGTGGTCCACTGCATGGCGATTTCCGCGGAGATGCCGATCTTCAGGTCCTCGGCCTCGAAGTCGATGACGTCCGGTTCGACCGGGGTGGCCTTGCGGGACTTCACCAGATAGTCGACGTAGTCCTTGATGCCGTCGTTGTACTGGTAGGTGACGGTCTGGAACTTGTCTTCGGTTTCGGATTCCTCGCCGGAAACCTCGTCGCCGGCCTGGTCGGGCTCGCGCAAATCGGTCAGGGAGATCTTCAGGCCCTTGTTCAGGAACGCCATCTGCTGGAAGCGGTTGCGCAGGATCTCGAAATCGTAGGTGGTGGTTTCGAAGATCTTGCCGTCGGCCCAGAAGGTCACGGAAGTGCCGGTGGACTCGCCTTCCTCCATCGGCTTGCCCTTGAGCAGACGCGCGGTCGGCTTCTGGTCGATGTAGGTCTGGGTCCAGTGGAAGCCCTGACGGCGCACTTCGATGTCCACGCGGGTGGACAGCGCGTTCACCACGGAGATGCCCACGCCGTGCAGGCCGCCGGAAACCGCGTAGCCGCCGCCACCGAACTTGCCGCCAGCGTGCAGCTTGGTCATCACGGTTTCGACGCCGGAGATGCCTTCGCCCGGCACTTCGTCGACCGGGATGCCTCGGCCGTCGTCCACCACGCGCACGCCGCCGTCCGGCAGAATCGTCACTTCGATGTGCGACGCGTAGCCGGCAAGCGCCTCGTCGACGGAGTTGTCGACGATCTCATACACCAGATGGTGCAGGCCGCGAGGCCGGTGGAGCCGATATACATGCCCGGGCGGATACGCACCGCCTCAAGGCCTTCCAGCACCCTCAGATCGGACGCGTCGTAGTGTTCCGGAGACAGCGAATCGTCAAGTTGCGCATCTTCGAGCTGGTCGTTCTGGATCTGATCCTGAATCTGATCTTCCTGCGTGTTTTCAGCTGATTCGTTCAGCGAATCCGCATCAAGGTCTGCCACAGAGATTCCTTCCTGCATTTTTCCCGCCATCAAGGGTCATTTCCGCAGGTGATACCACCTAGAACGCAAATAAAGGCCCCTTCTAGGCGTTTACATACACTGCTGGATATTCTACTCATGGAGGGGGACAGCGCGCTATAGACATTTGTCCTTGGAATTCAACGGTTTCCAACGGCTTCGGCATGGTTCCGAACGCGTCCGACGAGCCGGAAAACCTCCGTAAACCCCGTCGCAACGGCCTGTTTCACGCGCGCCACAATCGATCTCTCCTGTCAGAGAGGTCGATTGTAAGTCGACTTCGCAATAGCCCTCAGTAGCGAATCTTCCTTGAGATACGCCCACGGCTGAACCCTTGGCTCTGCGGGCCGGTGACCCTCACCTCATTGATGGTCAGACCTTCGAGTTTCCTGCGGATGGTGTCCGTCAGCAACGGCGTCATATACGACAGGGTGGTGGTCCAGGCCGGGCTGTCGCAACGTATCGTCAGCACGCCGTCTCGCAGGCTGGCGGGGTAGGAGTGCTTCGCGTTCTCCACGCCCACCACCTGGTCCCAATGGTCGCGCATCTGCGCCATTTTGAGGTGGGGTATCCATGCGCCGTTCGATGCCAGCAGATTGAACAGGCTGCCGACGGTTTCCGGATCGCGTCCGGGTTTGCCGAAGCTTTCCCACGCCTTGCGCGCGCGTTCCTCGCGTTCCTTGAGCCGCCCGGCACGGTCGCTGATGCGGTCGAACACTTCGGCCGGCAGTTTGCGTTGGTCGAGGTTCAGCAGTTCGCAGATTGGTGGTTTCGGCATTAGGATTCGGCCTCGATTCCTTGCGATTGCGCGCCACGTCCGGCGGCAAGCATGGCCGCCATCGCCGCGATATCGCCGTCCGTCTCCTGCGATTGCGCACGCAGCGCGGCAACGTCGATGACATGCGCCTTGCCTTGCGGAATATCGCTTGCCGCGGCAACGGTGATCAGCACCTGGTCCTGCCGTCGCGCGAAGTCGAGGATCTGCCCGCGACGGGACTCGTCGAGCTGGGCGAACACATCGTCGAGGATCACGATCGGCTTGACGTCGCGCTGCGCCGAAACCACTTCGTACAGCGCCATTTTCAAGGCCAACGCCATCGTCCACATCTCGCCGTTCGAAGCGAATTCGCGGGCTGGCATGTCGTTGAGCCGCAATGTCAGATCATCGCGCTGCGGTCCGATCAGATTCTGCCCACGGGCCACTTCGCGTAGATGCGTTGGAAATGACGGCTGATTTCCGCGGCCGGCTCGTCGAACAGAAGCACCTCGTCGAAGGACGGCTCATACACCAGGTCGGCCTGTTCCTCTTCGCCCGCCAGCGAAGCATAGATGCGGGTGAACGGCTCGCGCAGCAGTCCGATCACATCGTTCCGGTCCTTGGTCAATTGCACGCCGAGGGCGATGAATTGGCCGGTCCACACTTCCAGACCGCTCAGCACGGCCTGACGCCCGTATTCGGGGTCGATGCCGGAGCCGTCGGACAGCTGTTTGAGCAATGCGGCACGCTGTTTGGCAACGTGCGTGAACTGTTGCAACGACTGCGCATAACGGGGCAACAGCAGCGAAGCCGCCTGGTTAAGGAAGTTCCGTCGGGTGGCCGGATCGCCAGACACCAACCGCTGGTCTTCGGGGGTAAAGGACACGGAGGGGACCAAACCCACGATATCCCTCATATATTGCGATTTTCCGCCGTCCACGCGCGCCTGTTGGCGCCTCGCGCGGCGATGGTGATCTCATATGTGCGCTGTTCGCCCGCATCTTCGACGTTGGCCCGGACAGTGGCGGAAGGGTGGCCTTTTTCGACCAGCGGCAGCGATGACGAGGTGCGGTGGCTGGAGTCGGTGGACAGCACTTCCACGGCTTCCACGATATTGGTTTTCCCTAGGCCGTTCGAGCTTGGAGAATGTTGATTCCCGGTTCGAAATCAAGCACGCAATGGTCCCATGACCGGTAATGGTCGAGCGCGAGACGGGAGATATGCATGAAAACCGGAATTCCTTGAAGGTGATGGCATGGTGGCCCGGACGGGAACTTGCCGTCCGGGCCACAGGTGGAACGAAATCAGTTGTTGAAGCGCATCGGAACGAGCAGGTAACGGTAGTCCATGGATTCGTCGGAATCCGCTTCCTGCTGGCCGTTGAATTCCACGGGCTTGACCGCGGTGGTCATCTTCATGCGCACGAACGGCTCGCTGATGGCGCTCAGGCCGTCGACCAGATAGGAGGGGTTGAACGCCACGGTGATGTCCTCGCCGTCCATGTCGATGTCGAGAATCTCCTTCGCCTGTGCTTCGTCGGCGGTGCCGGCCGACAGCGTCAGCTCCTGGCCAGAGAAGACCATACGGATCGGGGCGTTGCGTTCGGCGACCAGCGAAACGCGCTTGATGCGTCGATGAGGCCTGCTTGTTGATGACGGCATGAATCGGGTATTCATCGGCATACAGGCGGTCAACGGCCGGGAATTCGCCGTCGATGAGCTGGGAGGTGGACACGCGGCCGGCGTTCTCGAAGCCCAGCAGGGACGGGTTGTCCGCATCGAAATCGATGGTGACGTTCTGATGCTCGTCCAGCGAACGCGCCATGTCGCGCAGCAGCGAGCCACGGACCAAAGCGGTGGTGCTGATGGTCGCATCCTCCGGCGTCCAGGTGAAGCTGGAACGGGCCAGACGGAAACGGTCGGTGGAGCTCATGATGACCTTGTCGCCCTGGAACTGGACGCGGATGCCGGTGAGCACCGGACGGTTCTCCTCACGGGAGACCGCGACGGACGCCTGGTTGACGGCCTGAGCGAAGGTGGGGGAGTCCACCTGACCCAGTTTCGTCGGCACCACGGGCAGATCCGGATATTCGCTTTCCGGCATGAGCTGCATGGTGAAGGTCGACTTGCCCGACGTGATGGTCATCGTGGAACCATCAGTGGAAAGATAGGTTTTCGCAGCGGGCAGCGACTTGGTGATGTCGGCAAGCAGTTTGCCCAGCACCAGAACGCTACCGGCCTCGTCCACGCCGGCTTCGATGTGGTGGCGTGCGGAAATGGCGTAGTTGAAGGCGGAAAGCTGGAGTGTGCCGTCAATGGCTTCCAGACGGATGCCCGCCAGAATCGGGGTTGCGGGACGTGCGTCGATGACACGTGTGTCCATGCCACGGCATCGGCAAGAGCTTGGGAATTGACTTCGACTTTCATGGGGTATTCCTCGTTTCGTTCGATTCACATGCCATTCTAGCGATAAGAGCAACGACGACGAAAGCGTGGGGAATTCCCCGCATTACGAGAATGACGATGAAAGTAAGAAAAACGTACTTTCGTAATAATAAGCCCTGTGGATAGTGTGGATAAGCTCGTTCAGCCCAAGCGCAGCAACGTCTCAGTACGAGGCGACATCTGTGGATAACTTCTGAGTCGAATGTGGATAAGAGCATGGGTTATCCACAGGCTCATGGCCGCGCAAAACTTATCCACAATTCACTGTGAATAATCCACGAGCCATCCACTGCCGTTTTCCGTGTTTCCAACGGCTTTTCCACAGACCTTTCCCCGAAATGTGGATATGTATGTGGAAAACTCGATGTACAAGAAATTCTGTCCGGGCGTGTCACGCGGATAGTAAAAAGGCTGGTAAATAATTTACCAGCCTAAGGAAAACCGTTGGAAATACGCCGTTTGTTGTGGTTGCTTCCGTTACTTGTCGTTGGAACGCTGCTTGAGCTGCAGAGTCAACTCGGTCACGTAGTTGTAGATCTCCTGCTTCTCCTGCATCTCGTCGTTGATGCGCGTATACGCGTGCATCACGGTGGTGTGGTCCTTGCCACCGAAGACCAGGCCGATGTCGTTGAGGCTCATGCTGGTCAGCTCGCGTACCAGATACATGGCGATCTGGCGTGCCAGCGCGATCTTCTTGGTACGCGAACGGCCGACGATGTCGTCGAACGTCAAATAGAAGTACTTGGCCACCTGCGTGATGATGTCCGCGGGCTTGATTTCCACGTCGGTGGTGAAGAAGTCCTGCAAAGTCTGCTCCGCAAGGGCTTTGGTGACCGGCTGGTTGCTCAGCGACGCCATGGCGGTCACACGGTTCAGCGCGCCTTCCAGCTCGCGGATGTTCTCGGTGAACCGTTCCGCGATCAGGTTGAACACGTCGTTGGGAATATTGGAGCCGTTCATGGTGGCGATCATGCGCAGAATGGCGATTCGCGTCTCCAGATCCGGCGGTTTGACGTCCACGGTCAGGCCCGATTCGAAGCGGGAGATCAGACGTTCGTTGAAGCCCTGCAGGTCCTTCGGCGGCACATCGGAGGCGATCACGATGCGCTTGTTGGCCTGATGCAGGGTGTTGAACGTGTGGAAGAACTGCTCAAGGGTCGCGTCCTTGCCGCTCAGGAACTGGATATCGTCGATGAGCAGCACGTCGACCTCGCGGTAGCGGCGGTTGAATTCCTTGATCTGGCCGGAACTTTGGTTCGTATCGGCCAGAGCCTCGATGAATTCGTTGGTGAATTCCTCACTGGTGACGTAGCGGACCTTCAGATTGGGGTCCTTGACCAGCGCGTAGTTGCCGATGGCGTTCAGCAAATGGGTTTTGCCCAGGCCGGAGCCTCCGTAGATACACAACGGATTGAAATCATGGCCGGAACCCTCCGCCACGGCCAGCGCCACGGTACGTGCGAAACGGTTGGAATCGCCGGGCACGAAGGTGTCGAAGGTGGCGTTCTTGTTCAAATGCGTTTCGGGGTCGAGCAGCGGCCTGTTCTGGCCGCTCTGGAAATGGTCCTGTTCCGGCGGCATCGTCGCGGGAATCGGCAACTGGCCTTGCATCGTCTCGTTCGCAGGGGACTTCGCCGGCGATTTCGCGGGGGAGAAGCGCGGATAGGTTTCCTCCGGCTGTTCCTCCGTTTTCGGCTTCATTTCAACGATTTTGAAGGCGGGGAAGATGTCCTGTTCGGCGGATTCGCGCAACGCCTCCATCAACGGCTTGTTCAATTCGGTCTGCAAAGCCTGCTGAGCCGCCTCACTGGCACGCACAGCATGATGGTCGGACCCCACATGCCTTCGGGATAGACGTTCTCCAGCCAGCTTTTGTCACGTACGGACAGCGACGGATTCTGGTGCAGCAGGGCCAAAGCGTCGGACCACACCCCACGAGCCTGCTCGAGAGGATCTGTTGTCGTGTTATCAGCCACGGATAATCCTTTCTCGACAGACGTACCACTGATGTGCAACTGTATATTTGTACTCTCTTTTCCCCGAGTTATCCACCGGCGTGCGTGTTGAAAAGATTGAAATGTGAATAACATTGTTGTAGTTTGTGGATAACTTTTGTGGGGAATTCGGCGGAATCGCAACGATTATGTGGATTGTTTTATGCGGGGAATCCCCATGAAAATGTGAAGAAAAATGGACGACGCGACAATCTGTTCAGGGGTCAGAGTAATTTAGTAGAGCTTGACTCATGAGGAGCCGTGCCTTGGCATGGCTAAAAACACCGGGAGCATTAATTATGAAGAGGACATTCCAGCCGAACAACCGCCGTCGCCACATGAAGCACGGTTTCCGTCAGCGCATGCGCACCCGCGCAGGCCGCGCTCTGATCAACCGTCGCCGCGCCAAGGGCCGCAAGTCCCTCGCTGCCTGATTTTTTAGTGGCATAGAGCGGTGGAACGGCTGAAAAGCCATCGCGATTTTGTTGCGGTGCTCAAACGCCGTCGTAGGGTATCGCGAGAAGACATCGTCGTGCATTATCTGATGCACGACGATGTCGTAACGGGCGATACAGCGACGGTGCAAGGCCGCCGTGTCGGCTTGGCCGTTTCCAAAGCTGTTGGCAACGCGGTCACGCGCAACGCCGTGAAAAGGCGTTTCCGTGTGCTTGCACGAAAGTACGAATCACTATTACCTGAATCCTGCGATATCGTGTTGCGTGCCAAGCCAAGTGCCGCACGTGCGATTTCCTGTCGCTTGAGCAGCAGATGGCATCGTGTTTCGAAGCGGTGAAACGTAAAACCGCTTCCCGGCAATGAGCAAGGGACATCATCGCAATTGGATGGTGCGGCTCATCCGCTGGTATCAGAAACATATTTCCGCCCATACCGCACCTCGGTGCCGGTATTATCCCAGCTGCTCCAATTATGCGATTCAGGCGATTGAACGATTTGGCTGCCTTAAAGGTGGTCTTCTTGCGTTATTACGCCTTCTTCGTTGCAACCAGTGGAACCGTGGAGGAATCGACGACGTTCCACAGCTCTATTCCTTGTTTTACAGATGTTCGTGGTCGAAGGCACACGAGGAGCCTCGTCTCACGCCTCTGGATGTAGATGAACCTATAGGCGATAAGGAGAATGGCCTGTAATGAATCAAGATCAATTCCTCCTCGATAGTGGTTTCTGGGGCTGGCTGTACAAGCTCCTGTACCCCGTCGAGTGGCTCATGACGCAGATTATGGCCGGATTCCACCGATTCATGGTGATGCTGGGCATGAACGAGATCGGTTTCTCGTGGGTCATGTCCATCGTGTTCCTGGTGATTGTGGTCCAGGCGTGCGTGTTCCCGCTGTTCTACAAGTCCATGAAGGGCATGCGCAAGATGCAGGCCAGATGGCCGTTTTGCAGCCCAAGATGCAGCGCATCCAAAACAAGTACAAGGGCAAGAACGATCCCGCCAGCAAAGAGGCTTTGCAACGCGAGATGATGAAGCTCTACCAGGACAACGACGCGAACCCGATGGGCGGCTGCACATCGATGCTGCCTATGTTCGTGCAGGTCCTGTGTTCATGTGCATGTTCTACACCCTGTCGGCCATTCCATACATCGCCCGTGGCAAGTTCAGGAACGGTTCCGGCCTCGCGCCTTCGACATCGCCACCGCCAAGCAGTTCACCTCCACCAACGTGTTCGGCGTGAACGTGGCCGAGAACTTCACCACCGCCGACATCCACGGCAAGATCATCATCGGCATCTTCGTGGCGTTGATGTGCTTCTGCCTGTGGCTCATGCAGTACAACAGCATGAAGCGCAACATGGCCCAGAGCGCTGCGAACAAGCAGACTGAAATGATGCAGAAGATGATGCTGTGGATGTTCCCGATCATGTACATCTTCTCCGGCGTCGCCATGCCGTTCGCAGTGCTGGTGTACTGGCTGACCAACAACATCTGCAACCTGCTGCGTTCCGTCTGGCAGATCCACGTCTTCCCGACTCCGGGATCCCCGGCCGCCGAAGCGAAGGAAAAGCGCGACCACGCCCACGAGAACGCCCGCCGCGCCAAGCCGGTCTGCCGTCCCTCGAAGAGGAGGAGCTGCAGAAAGCCAAGAAGGCCGCGGAGGCGAAGGAAAAGAACGGCTTCCAGCGTCAGCAGCCAAGCCGCAAAAAGAAGAAGAAATAACATCAAGTGTGTGTCCTGTGTTCACGTGAAACACAGGACACACCGCTTTTGTATCGGGCGAATCGCCCATATGATACAACCCAATCAGTAGACTTTCAGTAGACTTGAAATAATACGAACCCCGCTCAAAGGAGTAAAACACCATGGCGCAGGATGCTGAGAAAACCATCGATCAGCTCAATGACGAAGCTGACATCGCTGCCGATTACCTTGAAGGATTGCTTGACATCGTCGACTACGAGGGCGATATCGAAATGGGCGTGCGCAACAACCGTCCGACCGTGCAGATCGTTGCCGACGACGACACCGACATCAAACATCTGATCGGACGCAACGGCGAAGTCGTGGACGCCCTGCAGCAGCTCACCCGACTCGCCGTACAGCAGAAGACCGGCGAGCGGTCCCACCTCATCGTGGACGTGGACGGCTATCTGAAGCGCAAGCGCCAGCGCCTGCACGACCTTGCGCTGGATGCCATCGACGAGGCGCGCGAGACTGGCGAGCCGGTGGACCTGAAGCCGATGAACTCCTTCGAACGCAAGATCATCCATGATGTGGTGCGCGAGGAAGGCATGAAGTCTCGGTCCCATGGCGAAGAACCGCATCGTTACGTCACGGTGTACGTCAAGGCTTCCGCAGTCGATGACGCCGACGAGATCGACGAAGCCTGAAATAGTTTCACGTGAAACATGAAGCGTCGCGAGTTTCTCGCGGCGCTTTTTTGATGCCTGTAGATTAGGATGGTGTGCATGAGTGATGTGAATGACGAATTGGATGGGTCGCCGATTCTTGAGGAAGTGCTTGGCGATGCATTGGGCAAGTTGAAGGTGTTTCACGTGAACTTGCTGCGGAAGGAGAGCCGCGCGGGCTGATAGGGCCACGCGATGTCGGTATTATTTGGGAACGGCATATTCTGAACTCCGCGGCCATCGTACCGTTCATCCGTGAAGCAACGGCCAAGAGGCAATTCAAGACGGTGGCGGATATCGGCAGTGGCGGAGGATTCCCCGGTATCGTGGCGGCCGCCTGCCTGCCGGACCACCAGTTCACTTTGGTGGAACCGATGGAACGCCGTATCGAATGGCTTCATGAGTGCGTTGACGAAATGGGATTGGACAATGTCTCGATAGTGCGCTCCCGAGCCAACGCCGTAATCGAAGCCGTCCGCGGTTCGAACGGTGGCCGGAAGGGCAGGGGAGAGGATGCCGTCGATCTCGACGGGAATCCCATCCCGGTCAGGCATCCGTTTGCCGTGGTGACCTGCCGTGCGGTCGCGCCGATGACCAAACTATCCGGATGGACGCTGCCGTTGCTGGACAAAGGCGGACGGCTGGTTGCCCTGAAAGGACGATCCGCGCAGGAGGAAATCGTCAAGGCCACCAAAGAGATCTCCAAAAACGGCGGTATCCATCCCCGCGTGGTGGAGGCCGAGGTTGGTCCGGGTCTGGAACCGACGCATGTGCTGATGGTGGACAAGCGATAAGTTATCCACAAAATCGCGTGAGTTATCCACAGTATCCACAATCGCGGAAATGTGTTACGAAGCATCTTGAAGAAGCTTGGAATTGCAACGATTGTTCTGTGGATAACTTTTGGGAGGTCGGATGAGTTATCCACCAACTATCCACCGTTGTTCACAATGGTGCACATGGCCGTGAACAGGTGAAAATCTGTCCACCCAAATGATGAAACTTGATTGTTGAATATGTATAGGAAGGCTAGTTCATGACTGGACCTGAAGAACCAGACAATTTGACGTCGATGGAATCCGCCACGGAAACCATCAAGCGAATCTTCGAAGGCTCGACATCCCCCGTAGGCGCGCAAATCGCTGATGAATCGACGCGATACAAGGCATTGGAGCATGCGGTCTGCCCGAAGCCGGCCCAAACGCGCCTGATCGCAGTCGCCAACCAGAAAGGTGGCGTCGGCAAAACCACATCCGCGGTGAACCTGTCCGCGGCCTTGGCCCGTTTCGGATGCAAGGTCCTGCTTATTGATATGGATCCGCAGGGCAACGCCTCCACGGCATTGGGTGCCCCGCACGCCTCCGGTCAGCCTTCGGTGTATGACGTCATCGAAGGACGCAAGCGCATCGCGGAAGTCAAGTGCACGTGCCTGATTTCGACAACCTCGACGTGGTCCCCGCATCCATCGATTTGAGTGGCGCCGAACTTGAGGTCGCCGACATGGCGGATCGCAACTCGCTGCTGAAGAACGCGGTGGACGAGTTCCTCGCCACCAGCGAAGAGCATTACGATTACGTGATCATCGACTGCCCGCCGAGCCTGGGTCTGCTGGTGATCAACGCCATGTGCGCCGTGCACGAAATGCTGATTCCGATTCAGGCCGAGTATTACGCCTTGGAAGGTTTGGGCCAGCTCATCAACACCATCGGACTGGTGCAGGAACATTACAATCCGTCGCTGCTGGTCTCCACAATGCTCATCACCATGTACGACAAGCGCACGCTGCTGAGCCGCGAAGTGCATGGGGAAGTGAAGAAGCACTATCCGACAATCGTGCTCGACACCACCATTCCGCGCACGGTGAAGATTTCCGAAGCGCCAAGCTTCAACCAAAGCGTGATCGCATACGACCCCAAGGGCATGGGTGCGATCGCGTACTGCGAAGCCGCGCTGGAACTTTCGCGTCGTTCCGATACGGTGCTGCAGGCAATCGATGCAAGAAGGAATGAGAACTGATCATGGCAACTAAGTCGCGTTTGGGTAAAGGTCTTGGCGCACTGTTTCCTTCTCTTCCGGGGGAGCCGCAACATCAGGAGCATGCGGCGCCTGCCGCTGCCGCCAAAGAAGTCAAGGCTTCCAAGACTGATGGGCATGTGGAATCCAAGAGCGCGTCCGCTACCGCACAGGCATCGGTGAACGCCGTGCAGGGGATGAAGCATGCTGTTTCACGTGAACAACCAAGAAAAACCAGCATCGTCGTGCCAGCATGCCGTCGATTTCGTTGAACGAAAGCGCGCATCCCGCGGACATGTTCTTCGGCTCCACCGCTCAGCCAGCTTCCGAACAGGGCGAGCAGCAGGGGAGTGTTTCACGTGAAACCACGCCGACCGAACATAAGAAGGACGAACCGGAACTGCTTCCCGTGCAGGGTGGATATCTGGTTGAACTGCGTTTGAACGACGTCGGTCCCAATCTGCATCAGCCACGTACCATTTTCGATGAAGACGACCTGCGCGAGCTAGCCGAATCCATCAAGGAAGTCGGCGTACTGCAGCCAATCGTCGTACGCAAGCGTCCGCAATCGCAAATCGAAGCCGCCCGCAGGGAAGCCGCAGCCAAACCGGCCGAACCGCACAACATGTTCGACGGGCGCATGGATAGCATGTACGAGCTCATCATGGGCGAACGTCGTTGGCGCGCATCGCAGATCGCCGGCCTGAAAACGATTCCGGCCATCGTCAAAACCACCGCCGATGACGACATGCTACGTGACGCACTGCTGGAAAACCTGCATCGCGTCGCGCTGAATCCACTGGAAGAGGCGGCTGCCTACCAGCAGATGATCGACGATTTCGGCCTGACGCAGGCCCAACTGTCCAAGTCGGTGTCGAAATCCCGTCCGCAAATCGCCAACACCTTGCGATTGCTCAACCTGCCGGCCGCCGTGCAGAAGAAGGTCGCATCCGGACTGCTGTCCGCGGGCCACGCGCGTGCGCTGCTGGGACTGCCGACGGAAGCGGATATGGAACAGCTGGCCACGCGCATCATCGCCGAGGGACTGTCCGTACGCAGCACCGAGGAAATCGTGTCGATGAAGCCGCCGAAAGCGACCAGCCAAGAAGCCGAAAGGCCAGCAAGC
>ENA-OPZM01000119-OPZM01000119.1-human-gut-metagenome-genome-assembly--contig:-NODE-119-length-32623-cov-1.967781_pt1 | contig 32623 bp, 46 predicted proteins | sample MGYA00242478_ERZ504493 | MGnify/ENA primary metagenome ERZ504493 (study PRJEB26092, sample SAMD00036227) | human gut metagenome | host: Homo sapiens | study: EMG produced TPA metagenomics assembly of... | reverse complement strand
GTGACTGTGGTATTGCAATATCATTCTCAGAAAGCGACAGCCACGAACTCGCCCAACGTTGGCAGAAAGCTGGTATTGAAATACTATATCAAGAAAGATTAAGTGATGAAAGATAAATTAAGTTTAGTCAGACCAATTTGGATTGAGGTAACCAAGAATGATTAATCGCAAAGATGAACACATTAAGTACGCTTTAAAATATCAATCTCCTTATAATTCTTTTGACGATATAGAGTTGATTCATCATTCTCTTCCTGATTATGATTTAAGTGAGATTGATTTGCACACCCATTTTGCGGGGCGTGATTTTGAGTTTCCTTTTTATATCAATGCCATGACGGGCGGTTCAGAAAAAAGGCAGAGCTGTTAATCAAAAAATTGGCTCAAATTGCACAAGCAACGGGGCTTGTTATGGTTACAGGCTCCTACAGTGCTGCGCTGAAAAATCCTCATGATGATTCTTATCCTAGCAAAGAAGAATTTCCAGAGTTGCTGCTAGCGACCAATATCGGAATTGACAAACCTTATGAATTAGGGCTACAAACTATTCACGAAATGCAGCCCATTTTTCTCCAAGTTCATGTCAACCTAATGCAAGAGCTTTTAATGCCAGAAGGTGAACGTGAGTTTCGCCAATGGAAAGAAAATCTCGCCGATTATGCCACAAAAATGCCAGCTCCTGTCATTCTTAAAGAAGTCGGCTTTGGTATGGATTTAAAAACAATTGAAATGGCTCACAAGTTAGGTATTAAAACTGTTGATATTTCAGGACGTGGTGGCACAAGTTTTGCCTATATCGAAAATCAACGTGGGCATAATCGTTCTTACCTCGATGAGTGGGGACAAAGCACGGTCCAAACGCTGTTAAATGCTCAGCCGATGATTGATAAGATTGAAATCTTGGCGTCTGGTGGCGTTCGTCATCCTTTGGATATTATAAAATGCTTGGTTTTAGGAGCAAAAGCGGTAGGAGTATCGCGAGCAATCCTAGAACTCGTCGAAAAATATTCTGTTGAAGAAGTCATCACAATCATTAATGGCTGGAAAGACGACTTGCGCCTCATCATGTGTGCTCTGAATTGCAAAACAATTGCCGAACTTAGACAGGTAGATTATCTCCTGTACGGAAAATTAAACGAAGCAAACCAAAAAACGCTGATTCTTTTGAATCAACGTTTTATATATTACTAAATTTATCACAACATGTAATAAACAATGGCAATGTAATGTAGCACTGAAGCTAGTAAAATGAAGAGATGCCAAATCATGTGGTCGTAAGGACGTTTTCTAGCGTAGAAGATTGCTCCGATAGTATATGAAAGACCACCAGCAAGCATTAGTAGCCAGAAAGCAACACCAGTTTTGCTAACAATGCTTGGAATAATGAAAATCACTAGCCAGCCCATAAGCAAGTAGAGAAAGAGTGAGAATCTTTCATTAATCTTCTTGGCAAAAATTTTATATAAAATACCAAAAATAGTTGCGCCCCATTGCAAGATAATAATAACATATCCGAGCCAGCCACCTACTAAAGAGAGAGCGACAGGAGTGTAAGAACCTGCAATAGCAATGTAAATCATACTGTGGTCGATAATCCGCAAAATGAATTTCTGTGGTGAATCATATTGCATAGAATGATAAATTGTCGATGATAGAAACATCAAGAAAAGGCTAATATCAAAGATAGACATGCCGACAGCTGCTTCTATACCATAATGGTGATAACTATAAATGGCAGTGATAGGAAGCAGGACAAGCATTGCCACAGCTCCAACAGCGTGAGTGACACTATTTGCGACTTCTTCGCCGAATGAAAGACGTTTACTTAATTTCATAGTCATGCTAGCATTCATCTTTTTTCTCCTTCTAATTCTTGAACTAATTGGTGAGTTTGGTAATACAGCTGCAATGTTTGACAAGCTGAAACGACAACAGGAGGTAAGTCGTCTATCTTTTCACCATTCATGCAAGCAACAAAATCATCATAACGTTTTTGTGATTGGTTGTCCGCTGTTAAAATCGCCAATGTTTGGCTAATTTCTTGAATGGAAAGACGTTTTTTTAAACTTGTAATGACAATTAATCGTGCCACCTGCTTACGACTGTATTTTTTCTTAATCGGCTTTTCGAGATGCCCATGTTTAACATAATTGTTAATCATAGAAGCCGTTAATCCTTTTTCGTTTTGATGATTGCTTCGCCGATTTGGTTGACATACAGCAGTACCTGATCTAAATATAAATCTATATCTGGTAATTCAGACCATTTTGGATAAGACATTGTCATAAAGTTTTATTTACCTCTTTATCTAGTATCGATAACTAGATATATAATCTCTAAAAAATATTGTCAAGAAAAAACTTCATTTTGGAGAAATAATGTCAAAAAAATCAGAAAACTTAATATTTTTCGTTCATTTACAGTTATAAAAAAGCGTCCGGGAGGTTCCAGACGCTTTGTCTATTTCAGATTGTTTAGAATTGTTTTGGCAGTTTCTAAATTCATATGTGGTGCTTGCAAGAGTTGTTGAACCACTTTGCCAACTTCGTTTTCAGTGGCACCAGCAAGAAGTGCTAATGATTTGGCTTGCAATTTCATGTGTCCTGCCTGAATACCAGTAGAAGTCAATGCTTTCACGGCAGCGAAATTTTGTGCTAGCCCAACAGAAACAATGATTTTTGCAAGTGTTTGTGCATCTGGATGCCCTAGTAGTTCGTGAGCGATTTTAACGGTTGGGTTAAGTCCGATAGAACCACCGCGTGTTGCGATTGGCATTGGGAGCGTTAATTGACCGCGAAGTACTTGTTGCTCTTTATCAAATGACCAAGTTGCTAAACCACGGCATTGTCCGTCTTTGCAAGCATAGGCGTTAGCGCCTGCTTCGATAGCTCGCCAGTCATTTCCAGTTGCCAAGACAACGGCATCTATACCATTAAAAATCCCTTTATTATGTGTGGTAGCACGATAAACATCAACTTGAGCAAGTTTGCTTGCCAGTTGGAATTTACTTGCTAATGCTTGGGCTTCTGTTTTGTTGCGGCTGAGGTAGCGAAGGTCAACTTGACATTCGGTGGTAACCAGCGCCTGCGTTGCATAGTTTGAAAGAATTGCCATTAGACTTTTTCCGCCAGAAAGTTCTTCCAAACTAGGCACTAAAGCCTCCATCATGGTGTTGACCATATTGGCTCCCATAGCTTCTTGTGTATCAACCGTCAAGTAAACAATCAGAAACTCATCTTTTTCTTCCACAGTCAATTCTCTAGCGCCGCCACCACGTTTTACGATAGAAGGGTGAGCTTCATTGGCTAAGGTCAATAGCTGCGCAGAATGATTCAAGATAGTTTCTTTTGCGATAGCTTTGTCTACCACATCATAAAGGGCAACTTGACCAATCATTTTTCGAGAATGAACTTTGGTCTTAAAACCACCTGAACGTTTGATGATTTTAGCTGCAAAACTAGCCGCCGCCACCACTGAAGGTTCTTCAGTTACCATTGGAACGTTGAAAGTAGCACCATCAACCTGAAAATCAGGAGCAACTGAAAACGGCAAAGAGAAAGTTCCCAAAACATTCTCTGTTAGCTGATTGGCTGTTTCAAGCGATAGCAAGGTATTTTCTTTTAAGTCATTAAGCGTTTCAGTGCTTAAAAGACGATTATTTTCCAAATGTTCAAGACGTTCAGTTATTGCTTTTTTGGAGAATCCACTCCAGTTAACTTTAGTCGATTTCGTTTGTTTTTCCATAAATTCTTTCGTGTCCACGAATTTCTTTGAGGGCAAATGTTCCAGTTTTGTAATTTGCAAAAGAAGCATTACCGTCAGCATCTAAAACAGGTTCTTCAAAGAAGATTCTTCGTAATCTTCAACAGAAAGAGCAATACGTTGTTTGAGTTCTTGAAGTCGGCTATTTTTAAGTTTGTCTTTGAAACCTTCAACCAATGTTCCAGTGAAAATTTCAGCAACTGCGCCACTTCCATAGCTGAAGAAAGCGATATTGTCACCGCCTACCAAGTTTTCACTATTTTCAAGAAGTGAAAGGAGTCCAAGGAAGAGTGAACCAGTGTATATATTTCCGACTTGTTTACTATAAAGGATAGAACTTTCAAAGTTAGCTTTAAGTTTTTCTTGCAAATCAGCTGGCAATGTTTTATCCATAATTTTATTAAACCTTTAAGGGCTAATTTTGGAAATGGTAAGTGGAAACAGAAAGCTGAAAAATCAGAAAGTGATGTATTAAAGCGTTTTTTGAAATTCTGCCCATGTCGTTTTCAACATATCAAGGTATTGTTTGGTTGAATAAATACCATTGACATAAGGCGTTGTTGAATAATTAGGACGCCAGAAGTCCATAATGTCGCGTGTTTGAGCAACGAAATTATCATTTAAGAGTAAAATTTGTGGGTCTTGTGAGATAAGCATGGCAATGCTACCAGCACCTTGCGTTGGTTCCCCTGAAGTGTGGGCTCCGTAACGAGCAATGTCAGAAGCAATAACGAGGACTTTTGATTCTGGGTGTTTTTCAACGTGTAAGCGAGCGTAATCAAGCGCTGCTGTCGCACTGTAACAAGCTTCTTTCATCTCGATACTACGTGCAAAAGGTTGAATTCCCAAAAGGTTGTGAATACAAGTTGCTGCCGCTTTACTTTGGTCAACAGATGATTCTGTCGCAACGATAACCATATCAATGGCTTCTTTGTCATCATTAGTAAGAATGCTGTCAGCAGCAGAAGCACCAAGAGTTACAATGTCATCATTGACAGGTGCAATACTAAGCGTTCTTAACAGCAAACCTTTGCTGTACTTTTCAGGGTCAACTTGACGACTTTCAGCTAAATCATCCATGTTTAGCATATATTGTGATGTCGCAAACCCGATTTTATCAATACCGATTTTCATGAATAAACCTTTCTGAATGATTGAACTCACCTGATACTACAATGTTTACGAGTACCTGCCTAGCTAACTCATAATGAGCTCAAATGTCTTATGGCATATTGAGTTCGTGATTATTATTAATTGAGTGACTAAATGTCCAAAGATAATTCTACCATAAAGTTGTGAAAATGCTCTACAAAAAATTATTTATTTCATTCGTCAAAGTAATGGCAAAATATTTTGAATACAAGAAAAATACTAGCTTTTTTTGTTTATTTCAGATAAAATAGGAAAGAATGATTTTTTTACAAAATCAAAAAATCCAAAGGAGTGAATGGCATGACAAAAGCTGATGTGATTTTTAAAGAAAATATCAAAAAAAATTATGGAAGAAGGTGTCTTTTCAGAAAATGCTCGCCCTGTTTACCAAAGCGGTGGACAAGCTAATTCAAAATACGTTACGGGAGCGTTTGCTGAATATGATTTGAGTAAGGGGGAATTTCCGATTACAACCCTCCGCCCTATTCCGATTAAAAGTGCTATTCGTGAAATCTTTTGGATTTATCAAGACCAAACGAATGATTTATCAGTTTTAAATGATAAATACAATGTCAAATATTGGAATGACTGGGAAGTTGACAACTCTGGAACGATTGGCGAACGTTATGGTGCTGTTGTCAAAAAACACGACATTATCCGTAAAATATTGAAACAATTAGAGGAAAATCCATGGAATCGTCGTAATGTCATCTCACTTTGGGATTACGAAGCTTTTGAAAATACAGACGGACTTTTGCCATGTGCTTTTCAAACAATGTATGATGTGCGTCGTGTTGACGGTGAGATTTACCTTGATGCAACTTTGACTCAACGTTCAAATGATATGCTTGTTTCACACCACATCAATGCTATGCAATATGTTGCCCTTCAAATGATGATTGCTAAGCATTTTGGTTGGAAAGTGGGAAAATTCTTCTACTTTGTCAATAACTTGCATATCTACGATAATCAATTCGAGCAAGCTCGAGAATTGCTTTCTCGCGAATCTACGGATTGTAAACCACGTTTGGTACTCAACGTGCCAGACGGAACAGATTTCTTTGATATTAAACCAGAAGATTTTGAATTAGTTGATTATGAGCCAGTTAAACCACAAATAAAATTTGATTTGGCTATTTAATCCCTCTTTTGTGGTCGTTTCCGTATCACATTTCTGTATTTTTTAGGGAAATCTGATAAAATGAAATAGACGAAATGAGAGGACTGTATGACAAAGAAAATCGTTGCCATTTGGGCAGAAGATGAAAATCGTTTAATCGGAGTAAATGATGGCTTGCCATGGCGTTTACCAAAAGAATTAAAACACTTTAAAGAAACAACCATGGGACAAGCCCTTTTAATGGGGCGTGTCACCTTTGACGGAATGAATCGCCGTATTCTTCCAGGACGCGAAACATTGATTTTAACAAGAGACAAGTCCTTTGAGGCAGATGGTGTAAGAATCGTTCATGACATGGACGAGGTTTTTGATTGGTTTAAAAAGCAGGATAAGACCCTTTATATCCTTGGTGGGGCTAGTATCTATAAAGCTTTTCTACCGCATTGTGATGCTATTATTAAAACAACGGTTCATGGTGTTTTTGAAGGTGATACGTATTTCCCAGACATTGATTTGACAAGCTTTAGAAAAGTCTCTGAAACCTTCAACGAAAAAGATGATAAAAATGCCTACGACTTTACCATTACAGTCTTAGAAAAATAAAATAGGGAGATAGGAATGCAAAGAAGTATTTTTGGTGTATTCACGGCTTTCTTAGCGGTTATTTGTATTTTATGTGCCCTCCCAGCACTTAGAAAAAAACGATATGGATTGGCAGTTCTTTTGTTTTTAAATGCCTTTACAAATATAGTCAATACCATTCATGCCGTGTATGGTACCTTATTTTAATTTAGAGAGAATAGAATTAGAGAGAATAAAAGATGGTTGGAAATCGAACAAATGATGTAAAAGTTTATTGCTCATTCTGTGGAAAAAGCCAAGATGAAGTGAAAAAAATCATTGCAGGAAACAATGTTTTTATCTGTAATGAGTGCGTGGCTTTGTCACAAGAAATTATCAAAGAAGAACTTGCTGAAGAAGTTCTTGCAGATTTAGCGGAAGTTCCAAAACCTAAAGAGTTGTTAGCAACTCTTGACGAATATGTCGTTGGTCAAGACCGTGCCAAACGCGCGCTTGCCGTAGCTGTTTATAACCATTACAAACGTGTTTCTTTTGCGGAAAGTCGCAACGAAGAAGATGTTGATTTGCAAAAATCAAACATTTTGATGATTGGTCCTACAGGTTCAGGAAAAACATTCCTAGCTCAAACTTTGGCTAAAACATTGAATGTACCGTTTGCGATTGCTGATGCGACATCATTGACAGAAGCAGGATACGTTGGTGAAGATGTTGAAAATATCCTTTTGAAATTAATTCAAGCAGCTGATTTTAATATCGAACGCGCAGAACGCGGTATCATTTACGTGGACGAAATTGATAAAATCGCTAAAAAAAGGCGAAAATGTCTCAATTACACGTGATGTTTCAGGTGAAGGTGTTCAACAAGCACTTCTTAAAATCATTGAAGGAACAGTTGCTAGCGTACCACCTCAAGGTGGACGTAAGCACCCTAACCAAGAAATGATTCAAATTGATACTAAAAATATCCTATTCATTGTCGGCGGTGCTTTTGATGGTATCGAGGATATTGTCAAACAACGTTTAGGTGAAAAGGTTATCGGTTTTGGCCAAAATAACCGTAAAATTGATGAAAATGCTTCTTATATGCAAGAATCATTTCAGAAGATATTCAAAAATTTGGCTTGATTCCAGAGTTTATCGGACGTTTGCCAGTTGTAGCGGCACTTGAACAGTTGACGGCTGATGATTTGGTTCGTATCTTGACAGAACCACGTAATGCCTTGGTTAAACAATATCAAACACTATTATCATATGACGGTGTTGAACTAGAATTTGATAAAGATGCTTTGCAAGCTATTGCTAACAAAGCCATTGAACGTAAGACAGGAGCTCGTGGTTTACGCTCAATTATTGAGGAAACTATGATGGATATCATGTTTGAAATTCCTAGCCAAGAAGAAGTGACCAAGGTTCGTGTCACTAAAGCGGCTGTTGAAGGCAAAGATAAACCAATTTTGGAAATTGCGTAAGGAGCTGATGATGACTGAGTATTTAAATACCCACAACGCTTCGCTTCTGTTGAGCGCAGCCAATAAATCCCATTATCCGCAAGATGATTTACCAGAAATTGCGCTTGCTGGGCGTTCAAACGTTGGAAAGTCGAGCTTTATTAATACCCTTTTAGGGCGTAAGAACCTAGCTCGTACATCTAGTAAGCCAGGAAAAACCCAATTGCTTAACTTCTATAATATTGATGATAAATTGCGTTTTGTCGATGTGCCTGGTTACGGCTATGCCAAAGTTTCTAAATCAGAACGCGCCAAATGGGGCAAGATGATTGAAGAATATTTGGTAAGTCGTGATAATTTGCGTGCCGTTGTCAGCTTGGTTGATTTGCGTCATGAACCAAGCGCTGATGACGTTCAAATGTACGACTTCCTAAAATATTATGAGATTCCCGTTATTGTCGTTGCCACAAAAGCTGACAAGATTCCTCGTGGCAAATGGAACAAGCATGAATCAGCAATCAAAAAGAAATTAAACTTTAATAAATCAGATAAATTTATTATCTTTTCATCCGTTGACCGCACAGGTTTAGATGAATCTTGGGATAGTATTTTAGATGAATTATGATAAGAGGCTGGGTTTTGAACTGCACCTCAAAAGTTAGACAGAAAAAATCTAACTTTTGAAGTGTTTTTATATGAAATTAAGTTATGAAGATAAAGTAAAAATATATGAGATGATAAAATCAGGATGAGCAAATTTATTTTGAGACAATCCCTGCTGAAAATTGTGTAGAAATTCTTCACATAGGTGCTTATGATGATGAACCTATCTCTTTTCAAAAAATGGATTTATTTGCTAAAGAAACTAATGTAAAGCGTTCAAAAAATTATCATAGAGAAATTTACTTGAATAATGAAAATCGTGTTAGCAAAGATAAGCTCAAAACCATTTTGTACTATCCTATTGAATAATGACTGGATGCTACTTTAGCATCATTTACCTAAAATCCTAAAATACCCCTAGACTAGTATTGGTACTAATCTAGGGGGCGTTTTTTTAATATCAAAATATTACAAGCTTGCAAGCGATAGCGGACAACGACACTTGAATAATGGTAGATAATGCAAGCGAGATTTAGTGTTACTATCCAGATAGTTTTTTCATGTGTAAAATGATATAAAATAGCTGTCGTGATTGCGCCGATGACAAAACTAATAACAACAAGGGAGTAATTGATAGCTTGGCGCTTCATAGCACATGTTTTTTCATCGGCATTAAAATACTGATGCCAAGCTGTTATCATTTTACGGTAATTCCCAGACGTCATCAGAATAGAATAAGCGTGTGATTCAATCTGACTACCTGAAAATGTCAAGGTTAATAGCCCAGCTGCTAGTGCCAGTAAGACAACCCAAAGTAAACGAATATCTGGCAATAGTGGCAAAATCATTGTGACAATCAACAACGGTAGCAGAGCATAAACTCTCCAAAAGGCTGTTTTGGCATTGGCACGTATATGCAAACCAAACATGAAACCAATCGAGAAGAAAAGAACAGAAAATAAGCGAATCAGCGTTTGCTGCAATGGACTGTGACTAATATCGGCGATTAGAAAAAGAATATTACCAGTCTGAGTTGCGACCAAGGTGTCGAATTGTATTTGACAATAGACATCTAAAGCGCCTCCCAAAAGCCAAGTAAAATGCCTCAAAGCGACTGTTTTGAGGCATATATTCTAATTCATTCACATCATTTCCTTCTTTCTACAATAAGCTCAATACTTTTATTGTAGCACTTTCTCAAACAGCTAACTAGCTCATTTTCAGAAAAAATGACACTTATTTCAAAATCAACTGGTCGCCTGCCAGAAAACTTTTCTGAAAGTCCTCGACAGGATGAAAATATTGTTTGCCAAACTCATCAATTAATCCGTGGAATTCTTGTGCATCCGCAAAGGTAAATGGTTGCGGAAGTTCTGCAAGCAATATTGCTAAGCTTTTATAGTCAGTTAAATCATTAATTCCTAATTGTGTAAATAATGTACGAGCGTATTTATCAGCGATAAATTGCGGCTGGTCAAAGATATAAGCCATGAGAACATCAGCAGTTTCTGGTCCAACACCGTGCAAAGACAATAAGACTTTTCGCAGTGAGCTACCATATTGTTGAACAATCTTTGCGGGATTTTCCTCATGCGCCAAATACCAACTAGCTACTTCTTGAATAGCCTTACTTTTATTTTTCATAAAACCAGCAGGGCGGACAAGTTCTTCTAAGTTTTCTTTAGGTATATTCACCAGCACTTGCAAATCGTAGTTGCTAGCTGCTCTGATAAGTTGTGAAGCCCTAGTAGCGTTTAATTCAGTCGTATTTTGAATGAGAATAGCCTCAATGATGATTTGTTGCTTGGAATCAGCAGGCCACCAATTCGTTGCTCCCATATGTGTTAGCATTTTTTGATAAAGATTATAAAGTGTGAGTTGCATATCATTATCCTTTGTAAACTTTTTAGTTATTCTATTTTATCAAAATACCATAGAAAAAGCCCAACTTCTGTGAGTTGAGCTTAATAGGAGTGTTTAAAATACGGATTATTTTTCGCTGATGACTAGTTCTCCGTCAACCATGTCAGCTTTAAGGTGTCTAACATCTGTGTGATCGAGATAGAAATCAGTGATTTTATCGCGGATTTCTTGTTCAATGACACGGCGGAGTGGTCGAACACCCATGGCTTCATCATAACCTTCTTCGATAAGGTGTTGTTTAGCAGCATCACTAACCACCAAATCAATGCCTTTCTTGGCAATAGTCTTGCTAACTTCGTCAAGCATTAAGTCAACAATGTCGTTCAAATCTTCTTTAGTCAAGTGAGAGAATTCAATAATGCCGTTGAAACGGTTAAGAAATTCAGGGCGGAAGTATGGGGCGATACGATCCATAATTTTCTTGTCTTTATCATCTTGACCAGTCAAAGCTTCATTGCCAAATCCGGCATTAGAGGTAGCAATGATGACGGTATTTTTAAAGTTAATCGTATTACCTTGACCGTCTGTCAAACGACCATCATCCAAAACTTGGAGAAGAAGTGTGATGACTTGAGGGTCAGCTTTTTCAATTTCATCAAGAAGAATAATTGAGTATGGGTTACGACGAACACGTTCAGTAAGCGTGTTGCTATTGTCGTCGTAGCAACATAGCCAGCAGTTGTACCGATTAATTTAGAAACGGCTGTGCGATCAGAGTATTCAGACATATCAAGGCGGATAATAGCATCTTTTGAGCCAAACATATCAAGGCTAATTGTTTAGCAAGCTCTGTCTTACCAACGCCAGTAGGACCGACAAAGAGGAAACTACCAATTGGTCGATTACCTTCGTCAAAGCCAGCACGGTTACGACGAATGCACGTGAGACGGCTTCAACAGCCTCATCTTGTCCTATGACTTTACCTTTCAAACGGCTAGCTAATTCTTTCAAGCGTTCAATATCACTTGCTCCCATATTTGACACGGGAACACCAGTTAATCGTTCGACAGATTCTGCCACATCATTAACGGTAGCTGTAACTTTTTGCCCTTCCGTATGGTTGTCAATTTGTTTTTGCAATTCTTCGATACGAACCTTGGCATTGAGAGCTGCTTCGTAATCTTCTTTAGCCACAGCATTTTCTTGTTTTTCTTTTTGGTCTGCAATTTCCTTTTCAAGAGATTTGACATCAGTTGCAGGGTGTTGAGCAGCCAAATGAGCAGCAGTCATATCAATCAAGTCAATAGCTTTATCTGGTAACTACGTTGTGGGATATATTGAATTGAAAAATCAACAGCGGCTTTTAACACATTATCGGGGAGAATAACGTTGTGGTGTTTTTCATATAAATCACGAATTCCCATTAAAATGTTAAAGCTATCTTGAGCAGAAGGAGCATTTACTTTAACTTCGTTGAAACGGCGAGCGAGCGCAGCATTTTTCAAAATAGTATTACGATACTCGTCTTGAGTTGTTGCACCGATAACGGTCAATTCGCCACGAGAAAGCGCAGGTTTGAGAATGTCAGCTAAGCCTTTAGAACCAGAGTCGCCACCAGTTGACCCTGCGCCTAAAATTTGGTGGATTTCATCAAAGAAGAGAATGATATTACCAGCGTCTTTAACTTCTTTGACAAGGTTTTGGATATTTTCTTCAAAAGCACCACGATATTGTGTGCCAGCTTCAAGACCAGAAATATCAATAGAAATAATTTCTTTATTTTTGATAGCTGCTGGCACATCACCATTGACAATAGCTTGCGCTAAGCCTTCGACAACGGCTGTTTTACCAACACCTGCATCCCCAACAAGGACAGGATTGTTTTTAGTACGACGTGACAAGATTTCAGCAGTTTCTTGGATTTCTTTGTTACGTCCAATAACAGGGTCGAGTTCGTTAGCGCGTGCGCGTTCGGTCAAGTTTGTTCCTAATTTTGCCAAGATACCATCTTCTTTAGGAGCAGAACTAGGCGCCCCTTCTTGGTATTCCGCGTTTCCAGGGAGCTTACCTGTTTGGCGATATTGTGCAAATTCTTCAGGAGTAACTTCGCGCCCATTAATCAAATAGCGTCTGTTTTCTGAATTGTACCCGCCCATGTTACTCATAAGTTCGTTAAAAATATCATCCATATTTCCAAAAGGATTTCTTCCGTAAAAATTATTATTTGCCATAAATATTACCTCTTTTCAATCATATTTTCTAAAGTGATACTATTATACGATTTAGTATCTGGAAGGTTAAATCTCTTTAGTCTTTACAAATCGTAGTAGAGAGGTCGCATTTAAAGAGATTTCTTAATTGTTCCTATCAATCACCTTCTGATACTATAATATACTATTGGTCAGAAAAAGTCAAATATTTATATGCAAAAAATATGATTTTTTTAAAAGGAAGCGTTTTATACGAAGCTAAACCGATACTATAATCTGTTTTTGGATTTTTCCCATCTTTAAAGGATATTTAAAAACATGAAAAGAATAAAATATTTCATAAAAAGTGTTGACACAAGGAGAAATATTGGATATAATAATTAAGGTTTTGTAATGAAACTGACCTAAGACAGCAGGGGAGCCGTGCTCATAATATTCCTGCCGAGGCACAAAACGTAATGATGAAATAACGTATTTGTACTTTCGTGTCTAGGTTTAGGTGCGAATTTTTTTGTACCTAGCCCAAAAAATAATTACGGAGGTAAAACTAATGAGTGAAGCAATTATTGCTAAAAAAGCTGAGCAAGTTGAAGCTGTTGCTGAAAAAATGAAAGCTGCTGCATCTATCGTTGTTGTAGATTCACGTGGTCTTACAGTTGAGCAAGATACAGTTCTTCGTCGTAATCTTCGCGAAAGCGGCGTTGAGTTCAAAGTCATCAAAAACTCAATTTTGACTCGTGCAGCTGAAAAAGCTGGTCTTGGCGATATGAAAGATCTTTTCGTTGGACCATCAGCAGTAGCCTTCTCTAACGAGGATGTTGTTGCTCCTGCTAAAATTATCAATGATTTTGCGAAAGATGCTGAAGCACTTGAAATCAAAGGTGGTGCAATCGAAGGTTCTGTTTCTTCAAAAGAAGAAATCCTTGCCCTTGCTACATTGCCAAACCGCGAAGGACTTCTTTCTATGCTCCTTTCTGTACTTCAAGCACCAGTTCGCAATGTTGCACTTGCTGTCAAAGCAAGTTGCAGACAACAAAGAAGACAACGCGGCTTAATGCGTATGGTAGCTTAACGCTACAAACAATTATCTAATTAAAACAATTAATATTTTGGAGGAATCTATAATGGCATTGAACATTGAAAACATTATTGCTGAAATTAAAGAAGCTTCAATCCTTGAATTGAACGACCTTGTAAAAGCTATTGAAGAAGAATTTGGTGTAACTGCAGCTGCTCCTGTTGCTGTAGCTGCTGGTGGTGCTGCTGACGCTGGTGCTGCTAAAGACTCATTTGACGTTGAATTGACTTCAGCTGGTGACAAGAAAGTTGCTGTTATCAAAGCTGTACGTGAAGTTACAGGTCTTGGTCTTAAAGAAGCTAAAGCTCTTGTTGATGGTGCACCTGCTAACGTTAAAGAAGGCGTTGCAACTGCGGAAGCTGAAGAAATCAAAGCTAAACTTGAAGAAGCTGGAGCTTCAATTACTCTTAAATAATAGGGTGACTACTCAAGTAGGCTAATGAATCTTATTAAATCGCTATTCCTAGGAGTAGCGATTTTTTTGTGTTCAAAAAGGATCAAATTGTTTAGAATAAAAAAACAGACTCTATAGCAAACTAGATTTTGTATAGTTTCTTTTTATCGATTTCTCCGCTATAAGCGAACCATGGAAGTGTGATGCTCATATAACTTCCTTAGCATGCTCGTTGAATTGGTGAAAGAAAAAATGTAGTGTTGGTGTTTTATCAAGATATGCAATATTTCACGTTCTTGATGCTAAAAGTTCATTGATTCAGCCAATATATCCTGAAAATTATCCGTTTCGGTAAAATACTTTCTTTCAGTAAGGTAACGATTGATAATTTGTTCAAAATAGTGATTTAGCAATTCATTTTTATTAACAAAATATCGGTAAAATGTTCGTCTTGAAACGTCTGACAAATCAAGAACATCCTTAATTTTGATGTCCTCATAGCTTTCATTTTCTTGTTTTTATAGCTATATATTAATCTCATTCTATCACTCTAATCTAAAATATAGATAAAATAATGCCCACATAAAAATGTTTTTACAAAATGATAAGATAAGTATAAAATTTTAATCCAATTAAGCTTCGTTTTATCTAGTTTTGGTAAGTTTCTTCTGTAATGCGAAAAAATTTTAGATCCCTGCCCAATAATAGACAGTCTTTCTAAAATTATGATGAGATATGACAGGTTGAAGGAGCTGTGACGTATGCAAAATAATTCTTTTTATTACATGTCAGTCATCTATTTGATTATTTTCTTTGTGGCAATTATTTACAATATTGCCCATTTAAATATGGTATTTGTGTATTTATGGTCGGCGCTTTTTTTAGGAAATTTAGCTTTCTTAATATATAGTTTCGTTAAAAAATCATAAGAAAAATAAATAGCAATAAGCTGATACCAATGCGATTATAGCAAGAAAGCCCTCTTTTTTTGAAAGGGGGCTTTTATGATATGTTAGCTAATACTTGCGATAAGGCTATCAGCAGTTGTTGTCGGCAAGATACGGATACGGTCTAATGATAATAAGCCGTCGCTAGCACTGGCAATACCTTCGTTGGTCGTTACGCCGAGTTTATAATTAAGGTTTGCTGCAATTTGAAGTGTTGTGTCAGAATAACGCCCAGCTGGATAGGCGATAGCGATAGTATCTTGATTAAGATTGGTTATCGAGATAGTTTTTAGAATCCTCCATTTCAGAAGTTCTGAGTTGCGTTATCACTAGCTGATAAGTCGGGATGTGTCACGGTGTGGTCTTGGAAAGACATGCCGTTTGCTTTCATTTCTAACATTTCATCAAGTGATAAATTTCCGCTATTTCCAACAGTGCTTGTAATGACATTGTTTGTTGCTTTTGCACCGTATTTTTGTAAGATAGGGTAAGCGTTGTCATAAAAATCCCAAAGACTATCATCAAACGTTAACCAAACAATTTTACTATTGTCGTTTGGAAGCACATTTTCGGTTAAAACTTTGTAGGCTTCTTCAGGTGTTAAAAAGTAGTAACCTTCTTCAGAAAGACGTTGAATATGGCTTTCAAATGTTGTCGGATCGACGATGAGATTAGCATTTGAAGCTTCTTCCGCAGCCATAACGTGGATAGCGTGATACATAAGAATGGGTACAGAGACATTTGAATCCTGTTTTACCCAGTTAACCTCGTTTTCATTGGTATTAGCAGAAGAGCTGTCGCTTGTCACCGTTGATGCAGAAGAAGTTGTGGTAGTATTTGTATGGCTAGCACTTGATGATGACACTTGTTCGGTTTTAGTTGTTGAAAAAATGAAGTTGTTCTCCTTTAAAGCTATAAAAAGAAAAACACTTGCGACAATACAGGCTATTAATAGAATAATATTTATAATAGCTAATGGCTTGTTGCTATGTTTTTGATGTTGACGACGTTTTTCCATAATATTTAACGATCTCCTCGCAAAAGTCTACTCCTATTGTACTATTTTTTTAAGACAAAGGGAACTGTTTACTGTAAATTATGGAAAGATTTTCAAAGGACGTTATTTTTCTGTAAATTCTGAATAATTTTATGGTATAATGTAGGAAATGTTTTTATTTGAGAGTGGGACAGAGATCAGTAGTTTCTTTGAAACTTGATTTTTCAATAAGTTTTAATTTCTTATTGTTGCCTAAAACAGTTCACTGAACTGTTTTATTCCCACTTCCGCACAGTTTGAGTAGGGTTGTAAAAGCTGATTGATCAGCGAATTAGAACCCACTCAACCACTGCGTCTTATTAATGATAACAAACATAAACAAATGAAATTGGGTACTTTAGTTCAATTTCTGTTCGAAATTTGCTTATTAAGGAGAAAAAGATGTCGATAAAAATTGCTTTACTCGGTTTTGGTACTGTTGCCAGTGGTGTTCCCTTCCTTTTGAAAGAAAATCCATCAAAAATTACTGAAGCAGCCCATGACACGATTGAAATCACTAAGGTTCTTGTCAAAGATGATGACGAAAGAAATCGTTTATTAGCTGCTGGAAATGATTATAATTTCGTTACAAATATTGATGACATTTTGAGTGATGATAGCATTGACATTGTTATTGAATTAATGGGACGTATTGAGCCTGCTCGTACATTTATTACAAAAGCACTTGAAGCAGGAAAGAATGTTGTTTCTGCCAATAAAGACTTGATTGCCACTCATGGTAAAGAATTAATTGAACTTGCTAAAGACAAGGGTGTTGCTTTCTATTATGAAGCAGCTGTCGCTGGTGGTATCCCAATTCTTCGTACACTTGCTAATTCGCTTACTTCTGATAAAGTTACACGTATTTTGGGTGTTCTTAATGGTACATCTAACTTTATGATGACTAAAATGGTTGACGAAGGTTGGACTTACGAAGATGCGCTTAAAACAGCTCAAGATCTTGGTTATGCTGAAAGTGACCCAACAAATGACGTCGAAGGTATCGATGCAGCCTATAAAGCTGTTATTTTAAGCCAATTTGGTTTTGGAATGACGATTGATTTTGATGATGTTGCACATAAGGGAATCACAACAATCACACCAGATGATGTTGCTGTCGCTCAAGAACTTGGCTATGTCATCAAATTGGTCGGAGATGTGCGTGAAGTTGAATCAGGTATTTCAGCAGAAGTTTCACCGACTTTCTTGCCAAAAGCACATCCACTTGCTAGTGTCAACGATGTTATGAATGCTGTTTTTGTGGAGTCAATCGGTATCGGGGAATCAATGTATTATGGACCTGGTGCTGGTCAAAAACCAACAGCAACGTCTGTAACTGCTGATATTATCCGTATTTGTCGTCGTATTAAAGACGGTAATGTTGGGAAACCATTTAATGAATTTGTTCGTGAAACAAAATTGGCAAATCCCGCTGATGTGAAGAGTCACTATTACTTTGCGATTAATACCCCCGATAAAAAAGGTCAATTGCTTCGTTTAGCTGAAATTTTCAATTCTGAAGATATTTCATTTGAACAAGTGCTTCAACAAAAAGCCAATGGTACACGTGCGCGTGTGGTTATCATCACACACTCAATGAGTAAAACACAGTTGGCTGATGTAACAGCTAAATTGGAAGCGGTAGAAGATTTCCAAGTGGTTAATACACTTAAAGTATTAGGCGAATAATAATAACTGATTAAGTGAAAGGAAAAGCTCAAGACTACTTTTGAGTATGATAATGATATGAAAATTACAGTACCAGCAACCTCTGCTAATGTTGGACCAGGCTTTGATTCGGTCGGCGTAGCGGTTTCTAAGTACTTAACGATTGAGATTTTAGAGCTTTCTGAAAGATGGGAGGTTTTACATGATTTGGGGGATGTTCCTAGTGACGAAACGAATCTTTTGATTACGACAGCTTTACAAGTGAAAGCTGACCTACAACCACATCGTATTAAAATGGTTTCAGATATCCCATTGGCACGAGGATTAGGGTCGTCTTCATCAGTTATTGTAGCTGGAATTGAGTTAGCTAATCAGCTGGCTCATTTACAGCTTTCAGCTGATGAAAAATTGGTGATTGCGACAAAAATTGAAGGGCATCCAGACAATGTTGCGCCAGCTATTTTTGGTAATCTTGTTATTTCATCTTATGTTAATGAAAAGGTCAATAGTGCCGTTGTTGCCTTTCCTGAAGCCTCTTTTGTGGCGTTCATTCCTAATTATGAATTAAAGACTAGCGATAGCCGCAATGTATTGCCAAATGAGTTTTCTTATAAGGAAGCCGTTGCTGCCTCATCAATTGCCAATGTAGCTATTGCAGCGCTTCTAACAGGTGATTTGGAAAAAGCTGGAAAAGCGATTGAAGCTGACCTTTTCCATGAACGTTTCCGCCAAAAATTAGTTAAAGAATTTGCACCGATTAAAGAAGTAGCTCACGAGGTTGGTGCCTACGCAACTTACTTATCTGGTGCAGGTCCAACGATTATGTCTTGGCTCCAAAAGCAAAAGAAGCAGAGCTTGTTGAGTGTCTTGCAGCGCTTGCTTTGGATGGTGAAGTTGTCGCACTCCACGTTGATACTAAAGGAGTTTTTGTTGAAAAAGACTAATTTGGGGATTTTGTTTGGCTTAATAACCTATATTTTGTGGGGCTTTTTATCCCTTTATTGGAAATTACTTTCAGGTGTTAATTCATATAACACCTTTTCTTATCGCATTATTTTTACTGTTTTAACAATGTTGGTTTACATGGTTTTATCCAAAAATAAGGAGCGATACCGTGGTGAAATTCGCCAACTTATCAGTCATAAGCAAGAACTTGCTATGGCTGTTTTGGCAAGTTTTTTGATTGCATTGAATTGGTTAACTTATATCTTTGCAGTTAGTCACCAGCAGGCAACACAAGCTAGTTTTGGCTATTATATTATGCCCCTTGTGTCAATATTATTAGCATTAGTTTTCCTACATGAACGATTGACTCCATGGATGACTGCTGCGATTATCATTGCAGGCATTGGTGTGGGAATTTTAGCAATTAATACAGGGCAAGCGCCTCTTGTTTCGATACTGTTAGCAGTCACTTTTGCTTTGTATGGACTGGTTAAGAAAAATGTCAAGTTATCCAGTGACGTTGCCATGTTGATAGAAAGTAGTGTTGTCACCCCTTTTGTGCTTATCTATTTGCTATTCTTTTCAAAAGAAAGTTTATTAGATTATAGCTTGCTAGAAAACGTGTTACTTTTAGCATCTGGCATTGTGACGGCGATTCCTTTGTTGCTGTTTGCAGAAGCGGTAAAACGTGCGCCGTTGAATATCATTGGGTTTATCCAATACATCAACCCCACAATTCAACTGGCAATAGCCGTGTTCGTTTTTCACGAAAAGGTAGGCAATGGAGAAGTTAGTGGTTTTATTTTCATCTGGATAGCGATTGCTTATTTTTATCTTAGGACAGCTGATGTCGTTGCGGAAGAAAAGCAGGTAAAGACAAGGAGTTTGGATGCATAAAAAGACTGTGGTTGATTTCAAAGAATTGGGACACCAATTAATTTTTGAAAATCCAGTAAGAATATTAGCAACAAAGTTAATTGGTGATGTAGATGCTATTCTTAAGAAGGTAGTTCACAAGGATATTGTGTTGTTGGTTATGTCAGTTATGAGGCAGGAAAAGTATTTGAAAACAATTTTTCTGTAAAGACTTTTCCTCTTGATAACGAGATGAATATCACAATGCCACAAGTTTGGGAATCTAAGACGGATAAAGATGAATATGAGAAAGCTATCTCAGAAATTAGACAACAAATTCGTCAGGGAAATATTTATCAAGTTAATTATACTGTACAACTTCATAATAGAATTAATTCGAATCTTTTTGAGCTTTACAATCGGATAGTGATTGAACAAGGCGCCAAATATAATTAGTATATTGAACATGATGATTTTGCCATCTTATCAATGAGTCCAGAATTATTTTTTGAAAAAATGGTTCAAAATTGACAATACGTCCAATGAAAGCTACCATTGCTCGTGGGATTAATGATGCGCAAGATTTTAGAAATAAACATTGGTTAGCTAATGATAGTAAGAATCGCTCTGAAAATATGATGATTGTCAATCTTCTAAGAAATGATACGGGACGTATTTTAGGGTGATTTTATTGGAATGTGTTTGCCTCACGATGACAGAGCAATTTTTAACATTGCTATTAGAACAATTCAGGTAAAGGATGATCAAGCAATATACGGTGTTGGTGGGGGATTACTTGGGATAGTGAATGGGAAAGTGAGTACAGAGAAACACTGCTTTTTTGTATAAATCACAGCCCACATTCGATATTTTAACAGCTGCTAAGATGACACAAAAAAGGTAATTTTCCTTAAAGAGCATACAAAGCGTTTAAAAAAAGTTCGGCTCGATTTTTGGGATGGCCTTTTTCTGAAACAGAATTTTTAGATAAAATTTCAAAATTGCTTAAGACATTAGATTTGTCTGATTATCGTCTAAGGGTATTACTTCATAAATCTGGTGAAGTGTCGATGTTGGAAGATTTGCCCTCAACGTTTTTACAGGCTAAATTGGTTCAAAGAGAAGAAGCGTGTGATTTCCCCTTTACCTATTTTAAAACAAGTTATCGCCCTCATATTCCTAATTCTGATAAGGAACAAGTTTTCATTTCTAGTGATGGCTATCCGCAAGAAACTTCAATAGGGAATATTATTTTAGAAATCAATGGGACTTATTATACTCTGATAGTTGAAGTTGGAATATTAGATGGTATGCATAGGAAGTATTTTATTTAACAAGGAGAAGTAACTGCACGCTATTTAGCAAAGACAGATTTGGAGAATGCTAACCATATTTTTCTGTGTGGTAATAGCGTTCGTGGGCTTTAATAAGATAGATATTATATAACCTCATTCTATTTTTTCAAGTTATTGAAGTCAAAATCATTATATATTGGAACTATGGTTACTTAAATAAAGCTGGATAAAATATCCTCTCTAGCGTAACAAATGATCTTCTGGTACCAAGTCATCTCGATTATAGTCTGGATTTTCGTTATGGAACATATCCTCACTTCTAGCTTGTTATTATCTCTGTTGTACTGCTCCATACAAAAAAGCCCTTAGAAACTGTTGTTTCCAAGGGGAAGGGGCTTTTGTCTTCAGTATGAAACTTTAATTTAAAGAAAGTCTGATTATCAAGTTTTTTAGTGATTTCTTGTGCTATAATAGAAGTATTATTGTAAAGTCAAGACAGAAAGGGTAAAACATAGACCAAAAACTCATTGTGAAAAGATTTTGTTCGGAAATGACGGTTTTACTTTTCTTTATTTTATGAGTATTTTTGGTCGTATTGGGAAATTCACTGATGAATTATCAAGAAGCTTTAGATTGGATTCATAGCAAGTTAAAATTTGGAATTAAGCCTGGTTTGGAACGGATGGCTTGGATATTGGAAGAACTTGGGAATCCTCAGGAGAAGCTATCAGCTGTCCATATTGTCGGAACGAATGGTAAGGGGTCAGTGACTAGCTATTTACAGCATATTTTTTCACTAGCTGGTTATGAGGTCGGGACATTTACATCTCCTTACATTGTTAACTTTCGTGAACGTATTAGTTTAAACGATCAAATGATTTCAGAGACTGATTTTCTTGACTTGGTTGAGCGTGTTCGTCCAGTAGTGGAACGTTTGCCGCTTGAAACGACTTTAGAACCTGCGACAGAATTTGAAGTTATCACGGTCTTGATGTTTGAATATTTTTGGGCATATGCACCCTGTTGATATTGCTTTTATCGAGGCAGGTATGGGTGGCCTTTATGATTCGACAAATGTTTTAAAGCTTTAGCGGTTATTTGTCCTTCAATCGGTTTAGACCACCAGAATGTTTTAGGGCAGACTTATGCAGAAATTGCTGAGCAAAAGCAGGTGTCCTGAAAGAACATGTTCCATTCATTTTTGCCACTGAACGTGATGATGTTCATCGTGTTTTCCTCAAAAAAGCGCAAGCTGGCAGCCAAACGTATGAATTTAAAAAGGATTTTTCGGTTAATGAAACTGAAAATGGCTTTGATTATCAAGGGCAAGAAAATATCGAGGATATTCGTTTAGCAATGCCAGGTAAACATCAGATTAGCAATGCTAGCCTTGCTATTACGGCTGCGTTGCTATTAAGTAAAACGTATCCAAAAGTCACCAAAGAAATTATCAAATCTGGCTTGGCACAGACACATTGGGTTGGGCGAACAGAGCTTATGTTCCCAAATGTGATGATTGACGGCGCACACAATAATGAAAGCGTTCAAGCTCTCGTTAATGTCATGCAGGCGTACAAGGATAAAAATTTGCACATTTTATTTGCAGCTATTGATACAAAGCCGATTGACTCGATGTTAGCATTGCTTAGTCAACTAGCGGAAGTTGATGTAACGACGTTTGAGTATCACAATTCGCTTGCTTTGGAAAATTACCCAGAACAGTATCATAAAGTTCCAGATTGGAAGGACTGGGTTAAGCACATCGATAGTGACAGTAAAGATGATTTTTACCTTATCACGGGGTCGCTCTATTTCATATCACAAGTACGTCCTGTGCTTTTGTCAAGACAGCAAAATTAAGCTATAATAGAAAAAATAAAAAAGATTGGAAGAGATAATGGCAAATCAAGAAAAACTCGAACTAGCAGTTTACCAACTTTTAGAAGCCTTGGGAGAAAATCCTGAGCGTGAAGGGTTATTGGATACCCCAAAACGTGTTGCTAAAATGTACCAAGAGATGTTTTCAGGCTTAAATGAAGACCCAAAAGATCAATTTACAGCTGTTTTTACAGAAAATCATGATGAAGTAGTTTTAGTTAAAGATATCCCGTTTTATTCAATGTGTGAACATCATTTGGTTCCCTTTTATGGGAAAGCTCATGTTGCTTATTTGCCAAGTGATGGTCGTGTGACTGGTTTGAGTAAGTTAGCGCGTGCCGTTGAAGTGGCTAGTAAACGTCCACAATTACAAGAACGTTTGACTGACCAAGTTGCTACTGCACTTGAAGAAGCTTTGCATCCTAAGGGCGTTTTTGTCATGCTTGAAGCAGAGCATATGTGTATGACAATGCGTGGCATCAAGAAACCTGGTAGCAAAACCGTAACAACCGTTGCAAAAGGGATTTTCAAAGAAAATCGTGAAGAACGAAATGAAATTCTATCATTGATTTTAGGAAAATAAGACCTTACTGACACGTTAGCATATAAGGGGAGACATTATGAAAATTGGAAAATATGAGATTGACGGAACGGCTTGTATCATGGGATACTTAATGTGACCCCAGATTCTTTTTCTGACGGCGGTTCTTACACTTCTATTGAAAATGCCCTTGCTCAGGCTGAAAAAATGATTGCAGGAGGGGCTAAGATTATTGATGTTGGTGGTGAATCAACTCGTCCAGGCTATACTTTCGTTGAAGCCGAAGAAGAAATTAATCGTGTTGTTCCTGTTATCAGTGCGCTCAAAGAACGTTTTGATGTTTTGGTTAGTATTGATACATATAAGACTGAAACAGCACGGGCTGCCTTGGAAGCAGGTGCTGATATTTTAAACGACGTTTGGGCTGGTCTTTATGACGGAAAAATGCTGGCGCTGGCAGCTGAGAAAAATGTTCCTATCATTTTGATGCATAATCAAGAGGAAGAAAAATACGATAATATCACTAAAGAAGTTTGTGATTTTTTAACAGAACGTGCCCAAGCTGCTTTGGACGCAGGCGTTACGCTTGAAAATATTTGGATTGACCCAGGGTTTGGTTTTGCTAAAAACGAGGCACAAAATATCGAATTGCTAAAAGGATTAGATGCGGTTTGTAAGCTCGGTTATCCAGTTCTTTTTGGAATGTCACGTAACGTACGGTTGATTATTTGCTTGGTGGGGGAACGTTAGCTGCCGAACGTGATATGGGAACAGCTGCTTTATCAGCTTGGGCTGTCGCAAAAGGTTGCCAAATTGTTCGTGTACATAACGTTGACGTTAATCGTGACATTGTTAAAGTGATTAGTCAACTGAGTTGAAAGGGGTAGGAGAGAAATTATCTTTGCCACTGGGTAGGGATTTTTCTTTTCTGATTGATTACTAATATGGATAAAATACATTTAAAAGGTTGCCGTTTTTATGGCTACATGGGGCGTTCGCTGAAGAACAAACGCTTGGTCAGATTTTTGTCGTTGATTGCACCTTGTCTGTTGATTTACAAAAAGCATCACAGTCTGATGTGCTAGAAGATACTGTTCATTATGGACTGGTTTTTGAAACGATAAAAAGACAAGTTGAAGAAGAACGCTACGCTTTAATTGAACGTTTGGCAGGAGCAATTTGTCAAGATATTTTTGAACAATTTCCTCCAGTTCAAGCCATTAACATTAAGATTTTTAAAGAAAATCCGCCAATCAATGGGCATTATGATGTGGTTGGTATTGAGTTAGAACGGGAGCGCGCATGACAAAGGTTTATTTGAGCTTAGGAAGCAATATCGGCGATAAAAAAGCTTATTTACTGGCTGCGCTTGAACGCTTAGAACAATTAGCACAGACTTCTGTGACGTCGGTCTCTTCATTTTATGAGACAGCAGCATGGGGAAAGACAGACCAGGATGATTTTTTGAACATTTGTTGTGAGCTCGAGACAGATTTGACGCCGCAAGAATTATTGCTTGCTTGTCAAAACATCGAAAAAGAGCTGAAGCGTGTTAGGCATGAGCATTGGGGACCTCGTACCATTGATATCGACATTCTGTTGTATGGTAATGAGACGATTGCTACTGAAAATTTGAGCGTTCCGCACCCTTACATGACAGAACGGGCTTTTGTTTTGGTACCGTTAGAGGAAATCGCTCCGCAACTTCAACTTAATGGACAATCAATTTCATCTTATCTGGCGCATTTAAATGTCCAAGAGGTCCGAAAACTTCTGGTTTAACTATCGTCAAAAGCTGATTTTTTTGATATAATTAAGGTCGGCTTTATGCCGATTTTTTAGTAGTGAGTTCAAGTGATTTTAACAACAGGAGCCCACTATTTTATTAAAGAATTGTAGAGTTGGAAGAAATGTTAGAATTTTTAAATGAAGAATTAAAAGAAAATCGATATTCGTGTTGACGAACCATTAAAAAAATACACCTATACGAAAGTTGGTGGTCCAGCGGATTATTTGGCTTTTCCGCGAAATCGTTACGAGTTAGCACGAATTGTTACATTTGCTAATAAAAATAATATTCCATGGATGGTGCTAGGAAATGCTAGTAACATCATTGTGCGTGATGGTGGTATTCGTGGCTTTGTTATCATGTTTGATAAACTTAACACCGTTACAGTCAATGGTTATGTGATTGAAGCAGAAGCAGGAGCTAATTTAATTGAAACGACGCGCATTGCTAAATTCCATAGCTTGACAGGCTTTGAATTTGCTTGTGGTATCCCTGGTAGCGTTGGTGGCGCTGTGTTTATGAATGCTGGCGCTTATGGCGGTGAAATTTCACATATCTTGGTATCAGCGCAAGTGATTACCAAAGAAGGTGAAATCAAGACAATTGAAGCTCGTGATATGAAGTTTGGTTATCGTCATTCAGCTGTTCAAGATAGTGGTGATGTGGTCATTTCAGCAAAATTCGCCTTGAAACCAGGTGATTACGTTTTAATCGAACAAGAAATGGCACGTTTAACCCATTTGCGTGAGTTAAAACAACCTCTAGAATACCCGTCATGTGGTTCTGTTTTCAAACGTCCCGTTGGACATTTTGCTGGACAATTAATAAGCGAAGCAAATTTAAAAGGCCACCGTATTGGCGGTGTTGAAGTTAGCAAAAAACACGCTGGCTTTATGGTAAATGTGGCTGATGGTAATGCACAAGACTACGAAGACTTGATTGCCCATGTCATTGACACAGTTGAAAAGAATTCCGGCGTTCGTTTAGAACGTGAAGTCCGAATTATCGGCGAAAAGAAATGTTAAAGAAGCTCCAAGGAGGTTTTATGAGAATTGACTAATCCAATTATTGCGTTTAAAAACGTATCAAAAGTATTTGAAGATAACGGTACTGTTGTTTTAAAGGACATTAATTTTGAACTTGAAGAAGGGAAGTTTTATACCCTACTTGGTGCTTCAGGGTCAGGAAAATCAACGATTCTGAATATTATTGCTGGGCTTTTAGATGCGACGACAGGAGATGTTTACCTTGACGGTCAACGTATCAATGATATTCCTATTAGTAAACGTGATGTCCATACCGTTTTTCAAAATTATGCGCTTTTCCCACATATGAATGTTTTTGAAAACGTCGCTTTCCCTCTTAAATTAAAAAAAAGTTGATAAAAAAGAAATCGACGTCGTGTGGAAGAAGCTCTTAAATGGTGCGTTTGGCTGGTTTTGAAAAACGTCCGATTCAGAAATTGTCTGGTGGTCAACGCCAACGTGTGGCGATTGCGCGTGCGATTATCAATGAACCGCGTGTCGTTTTACTTGACGAACCTTTATCAGCCTTAGATTTAAAGCTGCGGACAGAAATGCAATATGAGCTGCGCGAGCTGCAACAACGTTTAGGAATTACCTTTGTTTTTGTCACTCATGACCAAGAAGAAGCCTTGGCTATGTCAGATTGGATTTTTGTCATGAATGACGGTGAAATCGTGCAATCTGGGACACCTGTTGATATTTACGATGAACCAATTAACCACTTTGTGGCGACTTTCATTGGGGAATCAAATATTTTACCAGGAACAATGATTTGAAGATTATTTGGTCGAGTTCAACGGCAAACGTTTTGAAGCCGTTGATGGCGGAATGCGTCCAAATGAAGCTGTTGAAGTGGTTATTCGTCCAGAAGATTTGCAAATCACTTTGCCAGAAGAAGGAAAATTACGTGTTAAAGTTGATACACAGCTTTTCCGTGGTGTTCACTATGAGATTATCGCTCATGACGAATTAGGAAACGAATGGATGATTCATTCAACTCGTAAGGCGATTGAGGGCGAAGTTATTGGGCTTGATTTCACGCCTGAAGATATCCATATCATGCGCCTTAACGAGACAGAAGAAGAATTTGATGCCCGTCTGGAAGAATATGTCGAAATGGAAGAACATGAAGATGGCTTGATTCATGCGATTGAGGAGGAGCGAAATGAAGAAAAACTCTAGTTTCTTCTCAATTCCTTATGTGCTATGGTTGCTTCTTTTTGTCATTGCCCCTGTGATTATGATTCTTTGGCAGTCCTTTTTTGACATTCAAGGTCATTTTACTCTTGATAATTATAAAACCTTTTTTAGTTCATGGACTTACATTCGCATGAGCTTCAATTCGATTTTATATGCTGCCATTATCACATTGGTGACCTTGCTTATCTCTTACCCAACAGCTTATTTTTTGACACGTTTGAAACATAAGCAACTTTTGTTGATGTTGGTTGTATTGCCGACATGGATTAACCTTTTGCTGAAAGCTTATGCTTTTATGGGAATTTTCGGGCAACAAGGTGGTGTCAATGCGTTTTTGAGCTTTGTTGGTATTGGACCTAAGCAAATTCTGTTCACAGATTTTTCCTTTATTTTTGTTGCCTCATATATTGAAATTCCGTTTATGATTTTGCCGATTTTCAATGCGCTTGATGATATTGATAATAATCTTATTAATGCTAGTCGAGATTTGGGGGCAAATGAATTACAGACCTTTGTCAAAGTTGTCTTTCCTTTATCGCTTAACGGCGTGAGAAGTGGTGTTCAGTCAGTATTTATCCCAAGTTTGAGCTTGTTCATGCTGACACGCTTGATTGGTGGTAATCGTGTGATTACTCTTGGTACAGCCATTGAGCAACATTTCTTGACAACACAGAATTGGGGTATGGGCTCAACCATTGGTGTGATTTTAATCATGGCAATGTTGGCTACGATGTGGGTGACTAAGGAGAGAAGAAAATGAAAAAATTTGCCAATCTTTATTTGACACTGGTCTTTATCATTCTCTATATTCCAATTGGTTATCTGATTTTTACTCTTTTAATCAAGGCGGAGATATGAGTGGCTTTACTGGTTTTACCTTAGAGCATTATTCGGCAATGTTTGCGGATAGTCGTTTGATGTTGATTCTCATTCAAACTTTCTTTTTGGCATTTTTGAGTTCCATTTTAGCAACAGCTATTGGGACATTTGGTGCGATTTTCATCTATCAAGCACGCCGAAAACATCAGCACGCCATTCTTTCACTGAATAATATTCTTATGGTGGCACCTGATGTGATGATTGGGGCAAGTTTCCTGATTCTCTTTACCCGTTTAGCAGAGCTATTTCATTTCAATCTTGGTTTTATGACGGTTTTGCTTAGTCATATTGCCTTTTCTATTCCAATTGTGGTGTTAATGGTTTTACCACGTTTGAAAGAAATGAATGACGACATGATTAACGCTGCTTATGATTTAGGAGCAACGCCTTGGCAAATGTTAAAAGAAGTCATGTTGCCATATTTGACGCCAGGAATTATTTCAGGTTTCTTCATGGCATTTACTTATTCATTGGATGATTTTGCAGTAACCTTTTTTGTAACAGGTAATGGTTTTTCAACCCTATCTGTCGAAATCTATTCACGAGCACGTCGCGGCATTTCTCTAGAAATCAACGCTCTTTCAACGATTGTTTTTATTTTTAGTATTTTACTGGTAATCGGTTATTACTTTATTTCACAAGATAAGGGGGATCGTGATGCGTAGATTATATTCTTTTGTATTGGGCGTGATTGCGGTCATACTTGTTTTGTTTGGTGTTTCTGTTTACATGCAAAAGACGATGAGTTCCACAAGTCAATCGAACAAACTGGTTATTTACAATTGGGGAGATTATATTGCCCCTGATTTGATTACAAAATTTACGGATGAGACAGGAATTGAAGTTCAGTATGAAACGTTTGATTCCAACGAATCGATGTACACCAAGATAAAACAAGGTGGAACGACTTATGATATCGCTGTGCCGTCAGATTATATGATTGATAAGATGAGAAAAGAAAATCTTCTTATCAAGTTAGATAAGTCAAAAATCACAGGCTTGGAAAATATCGGTGACGAATTTCTTGGGTTAAGCTTTGATGAAAACAACGATTATTCTATCCCATATTTCTGGGAACATTGGGTATTGTGTATAATGACACCATGGTAGAAAATGCGCCAGAGCATTGGTCAGACCTCTGGAATTCGGAATACGCCAACGACATCATGCTTGTGGACGGAGCGCGTGAAGTTATGGGAATTGGGCTTGGAACGTTAGGGTATAGTCTCAATACCAAGTCATTGTCAGAATTAAATGCGGCTTCTCAGAAATTAGACGATTTAACTCCAAATATCAAAGCTATTGTCGGCGATGAAATGAAAGGTACATGATTAATGGTGATGCTGCCATTGGAGTGACTTTCTCTGGCGAGGCTAGTGAAATGCTTGATTCTAACGAACACCTGCATTATGTCGTGCCTAGTGAGGGGTCAAATCTTTGGTTTGATAATTTGGTTATTCCAAAAACAGCCAAACATGTCGACGAAGCTTACGCTTTTATCAATTTCATGTTGAGGCCTGAAAATGCTGCGCAAAATGCGGAATACATTGGTTATTCGACACCAAATGATGCTGCCAAAGAATTATTACCAGATGATGTTAAAAATGACCAAGCCTTTTACCCTTCCGAAGATACCATTGAAAACCTTGAAGTTTATGATAATCTCGGACAAAAATGGCTAGGAATTTATAATGACCTCTATCTACAATTTAAAATGTATCGCAAATAAATAATTTTAGGAAGTTGAGACGAAGTGCTCATCTTCTTTTGATTTTACCTCGAAAAGTCATCTGAGTTTTGATAAAATAATAGGGACTAATATTTCAGGAAAATCGCAAACATCGTAAAAAGTTTGTTGCATCCAAGAAATTAAGGAGTTTTATATGGATAGTTATTATCGAGAATATGAATTTTCGCTTTCCTCTATTCTCAGTTTTGTTTGGCGAGGGATTGTGGTTGGCTGCGTGTCAGGTATCGTGGTTAGTCTTTTTCGCCTTTTGATTGGTTTCATTTCTGCCAAAGTTGTCAATTATTATGAATTATCACACGAACAGCCAAGTCTTTTAATTCTCATTTTGGGAATGACTTTGTTCATTGTTGTTGCCATTGGCTTTTTGATTAAATCCGATTCTGACATCAAAGGTTCTGGGATTCCTCATGTCGAAGGGGAATTGAAAGGATTGCTTCATCCAGATTGGTGGTCTGTTCTCTGGAAGAAATTTGTTGGTGGTGTCTTGGCGATTTCAATGGGATTTATGCTTGGGCGTGAAGGACCAAGTATTCAGTTGGGTGCCATGGCAGGAAAAGGTGTTGCCCAATCTTTAAAAGCAGAACGCATGGAGAAACGTGTTTTGATTGCGAGTGGTGCGGCAGCAGGCTTATCGGCAGCCTTCAACGCCCCGATTGCAGGTTTGCTTTTTGTTATTGAAGAAATCTATCATCAATTTTCACGTTTGGTTTGGATTACCGCTTTAGTCGCCAGTTTAGTTGCTAATTTTATTTCGCTTAATATTTTTGGTTTAACGCCAGTTCTTGATATGCCAGGAGATTTGGCGGTATTGCCATTGAAGCACTATTGGATTTTGCTGTTACTGGGTGCTTTTTTAGGTGTTATGGGATATATTTATGAAAAAACAACTTTGAAGGCAACTATCATTTACGACTTTCTAGGAAAAGTGTTTCATATTTCCAACTATTTTTACGGTATTTTTGCAGCTATCTTAATTTTTGCCAATCGGCTATTTTTATCCGCAATTGCTAGGTGGTGGAAATGGCTTGATTACTTCATTATCGACAAGTCACCTGACTCTTATGATTGTTTTCATATACTTTATCATTCGCTTTGTGTGGAGTATGTTGAGTTACTCAAGTGGACTTCCTGGTGGGATTTTTCTTCCTATTTTGACTTTGGGAGCACTTTTAGGCTTTGGTTTTGGAATATTTTTTGAACAATTTGGTTTGTATTCTAGTCATTACTTGTCTTTATTTGTCGTTTTGGGAATGGCGGGATATTTTGGGGCTATTTCAAAAGCGCCACTGACAGCAATGTTTTTAGTAACTGAAATGGTTGGTGATTTCCGTCAATTGATGACGATTGCCGTGGTGACTTTGGTTGCATATATTGCAATGGATTTGTTAAAAGGTGAACCAATTTATGAAGCCTTACTTGCCAAACTTTCTGTTCCACAAGACAGAGAAGTCACCGAACCAACGTTGATTGAACTAACGGTTTCCGATAAAATTGCTGGAAGATACGTTAGAGACTTGACTCTTCCTAAAAATGTTCTCATTACAACTCAAATCCACGCTCAAAAATCAGAAGTTGTATCAGGTAGTACGCGTCTAAATGCAGGTGATACTATTTTTTTGGTTGTTAATGAACCGGAGATTGGGAAAATCAGGGAATTGTTAATGTGATTCAAGTGATAAAAGAATTTATGAATTCCCTTTCATTTTGCTAAAAGTTTTGGTACAATGAGATGAGGTGAGAGGGTTGTTACTGGTTAAGCAGGCAAAACCTAGTGTACATATGAAGATTGTGTTAAAGTGCAGTCCTTTTTGTGTACGTTAGTTTTGCCTTTTCTTTCCGAAATTTTTTGAGGAGTAATAAAAGATGAAAATTGATAAAGTCTATAATAACAATGTCGTTTTGGCTAAAGGAGATAACGAAGAGGAAATCATTGTTATGGGAAGAGGACTTGGTTTTCAAAAAAAGTCAGGTGACGAAATTGATTCTACTTTAGTTGAAAAAACTTTTGTTATGCAGGATAATGATATAGCTAATGAGTTGACGCGTGTCTATCTTGATTTATCACCAGCAGAAACCGAGGTTGTTTTTGATATTATTAAGCATGGACAAGAAGTTCTTAAAACGACTTTTGATACTGCTTTTTATATTTCATTAGCAGATCATTTGCATTATACACTTCAACGTACTCGTGAAAATATTACTATTCAAAATCCATTATCATGGGAAATTCGTAAATTTTTCCCAAAAGAGTATCAATTGGGTAGAGATGCTTTAAAAATTATTTGTGAAAAGTTAGGTGTTATTCTGCCTGATGATGAAATTTCCTCAATTGCTTTGCACTTTATCAACGCACAAAAAGATTCGGGAATGGTAGAGCAGAATTGTCAAATTTCAAAGATTGTCACAGATATTTTAGGAATCGTCCGTCTTTTTTATGGTAAGGTTGTCGATGAAGATTCGGTAAGTTATAATCGTTTTATTACCCATATTCAGTATTTTGCTCAACGTGTTGTTAATGGCGTTATTCAAGGAAAAAATGATAGTTTTTTATACGAACAAGTTCAAATTAAACTATCCTGTTGCCTTTTCATGTTCTGAAAAAA
>ENA-OPZM01000118-OPZM01000118.1-human-gut-metagenome-genome-assembly--contig:-NODE-118-length-33142-cov-5.412358_pt1 | contig 33142 bp, 44 predicted proteins | sample MGYA00242478_ERZ504493 | MGnify/ENA primary metagenome ERZ504493 (study PRJEB26092, sample SAMD00036227) | human gut metagenome | host: Homo sapiens | study: EMG produced TPA metagenomics assembly of... | reverse complement strand
ACCGTAAAGCGCAATACGCTACTTGCGCAGCGGCTTGGGCAGCGGAATGCCGGCGGCGGCGATGACGGCCGCGATGATCATGCAAACGATACCCTTGAGTGGGAAGCACATGAGCAGCAGGCCCACAACCATAACAGGCTGGCGCATAACGGCGCCCATCGTCGATGCCGTGCAGACGGCGACGCAAAAGACCGGATCTGCGCCGGTGAGGATGGCAAGGCCGTAGCCCAGGCTTACGCCCGAGAAGATAACCGGGAAGAAGTGGCCGCCGCGCCAGCCCATGTTGATGAGGGCGGGTGTCAGCATGGCCTTGAGAAGACCGGTCGCGATGAGCACACCGGCGGGGATGGTGAGGTAGGTCTCCATAAGTACGTCGGCCTGGGTCTCACCGGCAAACATGGTATAAGGCAGAACTGTGCCGCAGATGGCGAGCGCCAGACCAGCCAGTATGGCCTTGACGACGGGGCGCTCCCCTATTGCATGGGACAGCGCCTCACTTGCATGCTCGGAGACAAAGTACAGCCAACCGCATACGGTGCCGACCAACGCCAGCGGAATGAGCCGGACAAGTTCCAGGTTGCCCACCTCGGCAGCCTCGAACCTCGGCATGCCCATGCCGCCACCCATAAGCTGGCCGAGCAGCAGATAGGTGCCCAGGCCGCCGGCAATCGCGATGCCGTAGACCACGGTCTTTTGCGCCTTGGGCAGCTTGATGGTGATCTCGTCGGACGCGGAGTCCTCGCCAGCGCCCCGACCATCGGCGCTACCGGCGAGCGGCGCCACAAAGCCAAAGATGGGCGCGGTAAAGAGCGCCGTCAGGGCAGCCTGGGTACCCAGCAGCGTAAGCTCCCTAAACTCGGCGCCAAAGCGACGCATGCGGTCGCCGACCCAGCTGCACAGACCCGCGATAACGCCGGTCAGGCCGGCCTCCGGTCCAATGCTTCCGCCAAACAGCAGCGGCAGCAATGCCGCAAGCGAAAGCTTGCCGAGGTTGTCGTACGGGTAGCGACCGTCTTGCTTAACCTTGGCCATCACCTGGTTGAGGTCATCGGTCTTGGTGCCCGTCATCTTTCGTACAGACCGATCAGCAGGCCGCCCAGCAGGCAGACGAAAAACGGGTACGGCAAAAAACCGAACGGACCGCTCGCGAGCTCGGGCGAAGCGACGCCCAGCATATGAGGGATCTCGGTCCATAGATAGTCGATACCGTGCTCCATCGCAAAGAAAAACAGCCAGACCGCGGCGCCCGCAAACGCACCGGTCACGGCCACGCTCACTAAAAACAGCGCACGGTTTTTGGGTTTTGCAAGGTTATCCATCGGGACCTCCCGTGGTCAAAATCGACAAAGATACGTTTTATTGTAGAGCGAGCGTTGCCCGAACGAGCCAACCATCTGCGCCGCAAACGGCACCATTGGGAGTCATAGTGGGGCAGGCTCAAGACTTATCCGGTAATAATCGAGCAATCTCGCGCAAATCGTCGGCAAAGTAGATGCCGTGCTGGCGCTGCGGGCTCGATAAGCCTTATCAATCATGTGTCCGAGCAGCGCCTTGAGGTCGTTGTAGTAACCGTCCAGGTTATACAGGATGCACGGCGCACTCAGATGCCCCAGCGACACGGCCGACATGACCTCGGCAATCTCCTCGAGCGTACCCGTCCCACCGGGAAAGGCGATGAACGCGTCACCGAGCTCAATCATCTTGGCCTTGCGCTCGGCCATGTCGCTCGTCACGATGAGGTCGTCGATGCCATCGTGCTGAAACTCGGCCTCGATAAAAAAGCTCGGCTCCACGCCCGTCACGTGTCCACCGGCATCGAGTACGCTATCGGCGAGCGCACCCATCAGGCCCGATTTGGACCCGCCGTATACCAGCGCGTGCCCGTTGGAGCCAATCCAGTTGCCCAGCTCTTGCACCGCAGGCAAAAATGCTGGGTCGTTACCAACGCTGGCGCCCAGGTATACCGTGATATTCATATTTAGTCCCCCTCATCGTGACGCGCGGCGCCCGTTCTAGCGTTGCGTCGGCGATATTCGCGCACACGGCGCGATAGGTCGGCAAGCTCGTCACGATCGAGCTCTTCCAAATGCTCAAGATCGTCCATAAAGCGCGCCATGGTGTCCTTTTGGCGCATCTTGATGAGCGTATTGCAGTAGTTCACCGCCACGCCCGTGAGCATGGCGATGTAGAAGATGCTGATGACGCTCAAAACGACAGTGATAGCGCGGGCAACCGGCGTCTCGGCCGGGATATCGCCAAAGCCGATGGTCGATACGGTCTCAAAGCTAAACCAGAGGCCGTCGCCAAACGTAAGGGTCGTGGGCTCGGACAGCCAGACGGCCGTCGAGCACAGCAGATAGAAGACGAGAAACAGGCCCGTGATGCGTGCAAAGCCAGCCTGGCGCAACACGTCGGCAAGCGTCCTCAACTTGTTCATCGCGACCCCTTTTCCAGACGCCCAATCACATTCGCTCGTTATTGTCCCACACCCGGCAGTTTGGGGACGTTCCCTTTCTGCCGGCAGAGTAAAGGGACTGCTCCACTGCGGGAGTGACCGTTTAGCGGTGCGGCGGCTGAATGGGCAGGCTGAGCTGGTATCCTTATGCGAAACTGTCTCAACTCGATAGGATTTCATGTGAAACCTTCCGCCGTCCTTCGCTTGGCTCTATATCGCACCCTGGCCGTCGCGCTTGCCGCGCTCGCATACTGAGCGCCGTCATGCCCGCCCCCGCCTTTGCCGCCGACTCCGACCAGCAGGTCAAGACGGTCCGCGTTGGCTGGCTCGTCAACAACAAAGGCTTCCAGGAAGGCATGCCGGGCGAGCGACTCTCGGGGTGGGGCTACGAGTACCTCCAGACCCTCTCGTATTACACAAAGCTGGCAATACGAATACGTTAGCGGCACCTTCTCCGAGCTTATGGACATGCTCGAAGCAGGCGAAATCGACCTCATGCCCAACATCTCGTATTCGGCAGAACGCGAGCAGAAGCTGCTCTTTTCCTCGAACCCCGAGGGCACCGAGCGCTACTACATCTACGCCAGGCCCGACCGCGACGATCTGCCAAGGGTGACCCCCAGGCGCTCCAAGGCCTCACCATCGGCTGCAACTCTGGCGTTTATGCAAACTATCGTCGGCCAGCAGTGGCTCGCCGACGAAGGCGTCACCTGCACCTATAAAGAAATCGACACCGGCAGCGCCTCTTTGAGGCGCTTGCAGACGGCGAGGTCGACGCCGTCATCATGAACGATACCATTTCGTCGCCCGATGCGTCACCCATGTTCTACGTAGGCTCGAGCGACTACTATTTTGCCGTTCCCAAAAGCCGCCCTGATCTGATGAACGACATCAACGCCGCCATGACGACCATCGCCCGCGATAACCCGCGCTATAACGAGGAAGTCAAATCGAGTTACTCGACCCAAAACAGTGGCTCGTCATCGCTCACCGGCCCCGAGACCACCTGGCTCAAAGAAAACGGCAATACCATCACGATCGGCTATCTTAAAAACCAACTTCCCTACTGTACGCAAAATGACGACGGCGAGATGGAAGGATCGCTCGCCTCGCTTGCAACGACGTTGCACGACAAGTTTGGTATTACGGTCAAAACAATCGCACTCTCGAACAACAAGCAAATGATCAAAGCCCTTTCCAACGGAACCATCGATGTCGCCCTGCCATTGTTTCGCGACTACTGGCTCGCCGAGCAGACAGGGGTCATCCAGTCAAACTCGATGGGAACGGTTTCGCTGACCGCCATTCACAGTGGCAAAAACCTGAACAGCGACCTTAAGAACATCGCTTGTACAAAGAGCACAATCGTTAACCGTTTTGAGCTCGAAAGTCTCTTCCCGAACGCAACAGTAACCGAGTACTCGAATGACGGCGAGGTGCTCAAAGCCCTCAATGAGGGGAAGGCACGTTGCATCATTGTCCCCAGCACGCGCCTGGAAACTCTCCGCGACACCTACGACATCGAGGATTTCGAAACACAGGAACTCACCAACACGGCGCAGCTATCGTGTTTAATTTCGCGCGGCAAGCCCGAGCTGCTGGGAATCATCAATAAGGGCATCGTCAATGCAGGTGAATCGCTCTCTGCAAACAGCTATTTCCCCACATCGTACTCGGCGCAAGAATCGGACACGTTCCAGTTTTTCTATCGCAACCGCACCGCCATTGCGACTGTTATCATCTGCATCTTGCTCACCAGCATCGCCATCCTTGTCTGGTCGCTTTACCGCGCACAGGAGGAACGGCAGAAAGCTGATGCCGCCAACACCGCCAAAACCGCTTTCCTCACGCGCATGAGCCACGACATCCGCACGCCACTCAACGGCATCCTGGGCCTTATCGAAATTGAGGAATTGAGAGAAGGCGACATGCAGGTCGCCCGCGAAAGCCGCGCCAAGGCGCGCGTTGCCGCCAATCACCTGCTGTCACTGATTAACGACATCCTCGAGATGGGCAGGATCGAGGAGTGCAAAGTGACGCTCGAGCACGAATCATTCAACCTTAAAGAGCTGTGCGACAATGCGCTCGTACTGTGCAAGCTCCGCGCATCGGACCGCGGCATAACCATGCTCGACACCAGCGAGCCCTACGCTGTCGATCAATATATGATCGGCAGCCCCACCCATATTCGGCAGATCCTTGTCAACCTGCTCGACAACAGCATCAAGTACAACAAGCACGGAGGCACCGTCACGTTCTCATCGACCATCAAACCGGTCGACGACGAGCACGCCGTGTTTTGCTTTAGCGTCTCGGATACCGGCATTGGTATGACGCCCGAGTTTTTGACGCACATTTACGAGCCGTTTGCCCAGGAAGGCGACGATGCGCGCAGCAAGTTCCAAGGAACCGGCATTGGCATGTCTATCGTCAAATCGCTCATCGATATGATGGGCGGCACGATTGAGATTTCGAGTGAGGTTGGCGCGGGAAGCACGTTCAACGTCCAGATACCGCTCGATATCGACAAGAACCCTCAGGCAAAAGAACGTGCGTCCAAGCAGACATACAGTTGCTCGCTTGCCGGTATGAACGTCCTTTTGGCAGAAGACAACGAGCTCAATGCCGAAATTGCCCAGGCTCTACTCGAAAGCGAAGACATCGTCGTAACGCGCGCCGCCGACGGCAACAAAGCAGTCGACCTATACGTTAGTCGTCCCGCCGGCAGCTTCGATGCGATCCTGATGGACATCATGATGCCGGGCATGGATGGCTACGAGGCAACCCGCGCGATTCGTCTGAGCGAAAAGGCCGATGCAGCCGACATCCCCATCATCGCGCTCACTGCCAACGCCTTCAACGAGGACGCCAAGGCGGCACACGATGCCGGTATGAACGCCCATCTGCCCAAACCGCTCGACTTTAGCAAGCTCAAAAACATACTCGCCTGTATCAAGAAATACGGATCCGTTTCGCTATAGTTTGTGCTCAACCACCATGCACAGCCAGAAAGGAAGCCAACGATGTTTAGGCCCTTACGTCGAAAGAAACGCGCCATCACTGACGAGGAAGCGCGCGAGTTGCTCGCCACCTGTAAGCGCGGCGTCTTTGCCGTCAACGGCGATGATGGCTACCCCTATGCCATTCCCGTCAACTACTTCTTTGACGCCGAGCACGACAAGATTTATTTCCATGGCGCCAAGCCGGCCACAAGGTCGATTCGCTCAGGCGTGACGATAAAGTCTGCTTTACCGTTTACGGCAACGAGTGGTACAAGGACGGCGACTGGGCTCCTTACGTCATGAGCACCGTGGTCTTTGGCCGTTGCCGCCTGGTAGATGAAGCGCCTGCGTTTATCGAGGACAAAGTCCGTCAGCTCGCGCTTAAGTACTACCCTTCTGCCGAAGAAGTCGAGGAAGAAATCGCCAAAGACATCAAGGGCGTCCAACTCTACGAGATTTCGATTGAGCATCTTTGCGGCAAGCAGATTCACGAAAAGTAGCGAATGCGAAAAACGCGCTCGCTACCCTCTGCGCCCCATGTGCACGCATTTTGACGGCGTGGGCACATGGGGCAGCACTCGAATCGAGCGCCCCCTATACCCCAAAAACGTAGCGGTCCAGGCGCTCACACGCCTCCTTTACCCGCGAAAGCGGCAGTGCCAGATTCACGCGGATGTGACAAGGCCCGTGGAACGGACGGCCATCCTGATACCCCACGCCCACGCGCGCCCCCTCGTCAAGCAGCCACTGAATATCGCGGCCATGCTCGCGACACCACTCGGTGCAGTCCAGAAACACCATGTACGTGCCTGCGGGCGCGAATAGGACACGCCCTCAAAATGCTCGTCCACGTAACTGCAGAAGTACTCGATATTACCGGAAAGCACCTGGTTGAGTCCATCAACCACTCGTAGCCTTGCGGCTGGTAGGCACCGATAAGCGCATGCATGGAGAGGACGTTCATCTCGTTGTAGTGAGTCTTGTCGGACACGGCGCACACGCGGTCGCGCAGCGTCTCGTTATAGATGATGTGGTAGCTGCCGACCAGGCCCGCCAGGTTAAACGTCTTGCTCGGCGCATAGAGGGCGACCGTGCGCATGCGGGCATCCTCGCTCACCGACTGCGTCGGGATATGCTTGTGACCGGGCAAGATGATGTCGGACCAGATCTCGTCCGAGACCACCACGCAATCGTGCTGGCGATAGATGTCCATGGCGCGCTCGATCTCATCGCGCTCCCATACGCGGCCGCAGGGGTTATGCGGCGAGCAGAACACCGCGGCATGGACGTGGTTTTGGGTGAGTTTGCGCTCCATATCCTCAAAGTCCATGCGCCACACGCCCTGGTCGTCGAGCTTAAGCGGGCTGTGGACAATGCGATAGCCCGCGGCTTCGATGGACTTGGTAAAGCCGATATAGGTCGGGCTGTGGACCAGCACCGCATCGCCCGGCTGGACATACGCCCGCAGCGTCGACACGACGCCGCCCAGCACGCCGTTCTCGTAGCCGATATGCTCCGGGAGCAGGCCCTCGACGCCATTACGGCGGCTCTGCCATTCGATGATGCGGTCGAAGTACTCGGGGCGAGGATCGAAATAGCCAAACATGGGATGCTGGGCACGCTGAATGATGTGCTCCTGGACCGTGGGCACCGTGGCAAAGTTCATGTCCGCCACCCACATGGGGATGCGGTCGAAGCCCTCGTCGGGCGCGTTCGGAGCCATGCCGGGGATTTCACCCCAGGAGTCAACGGCGATGGCGTCCATGCCGTGGCGGTCGATAAGCGAAGTAAAGTCGTATTTCATGCTGAGCTCCCGTGCAAAGCGGATTGTTTCGGTAGGCGTTATTGTCCACCAGCGTGGGCGGTTTTGGAGCGGAGTTTGGCGCTTAATTTGACGGGTGCGGACGAATGGCTGGTTAGTCTCGCGCGTCGTTGATGGCGGTCATCGTCAACCTGGTTCCGTCGACCGTAAACGATATGTCAAGCCCAGCGTAAGCCAAATGGTAAACGCGGTTTGGCTCGTGTTTGCTGCCCGCACGGCGCGGATCTTGGCGGAGCACCTCGATCAAGCCGGGGAGCTTTGTGTCCGGGACCATGTCCCGCAGCGCTTGCGGGAGCTCGACATCGAGCTCTTGCCATGGCGCGTCCTCAATCCAGCCGCCCGTCGCATCCGGGTGACAGTCCGCAAACGGAATGTAAGGCTTAATGTCGTAGATGGGCGTACCGTCGCGCAGGTCGGCCCCCAGCACATGGATGATGGGACCATCGTCGGTGAGCTCGACACGATCAAGCTTGACGCAGGTGAGCCCGATGGGATTAGGGCGAAACGGACTGCGCGTGGCAAACACGCCCACGCGTTCGGCTCCACCCAGACGCGGTGGGCGCACGGTTTTCGACCATTTTGCGTTGGTGCCGGACCTGTCCTGCGTTTTGGCATCGGCGGCTATGTCCTTAGCCGTGCGCCGGGCGTTCCGTTTTCGAAGCACCATAGCAGCCATAGGTGAGAGAAGGAGTCCAGACCCTCAACTGCAGCGTTGGAGGCAAATTCCGGCTCAAAGACGATGCGTCCCTGCAGATGGGGCGCCAAAAAGCTGTTGCGTGGGATGCCGAACTTCTGCGGCAGGTCGGTATGTATGTGTGCAATAGGTTCCATGCCGGTCATTGTACGGCATGGAGGCGTGGGGTGTTGCGCGCAATTCTTCGCCGCGGTCCCCGTCGTGCAACCAACGGTTGCTTGGAAGGTGCCGGCCGCCGCGTATGCTTAAAGCAACAAACAGCAGAAAGGAGCCGTCATGGCCTTTGCAGAAAAGCTCATCGCCATCCGCCGCGACAACAATCTCACCCAAGAGCAACTCGCCGCCAAGCTCTTCGTCACACGCCAAGCCGTCAGCCGTTGGGAACGCGGCGAAGTCACGCCGGGCATCGACATGATGAAGCTCATCGCCGCCGTAACCGGAGAGCCGTTGTCCCACCTGCTCGAAATGCCCGAGCATTATTGCCAGAGCTGCGGCATGATACTCACGCCCGGCGACTGCGGCACCGATGCCACGGGCGCCGCGACCGATCATTACTGCAAGTGGTGCTACGACCACGGCCAGTACACCTACGACACCACCATGGAGGCAATGATCGAGGATTGTGCCCCGCGGCTGGCGCAAAACACCGGTATGTCGCTCGACGAAGCCGTCTCGCTCATGGGCGCCGTCCTGCCGCAACTAGAACGCTGGCGCACCGTGCAGGAAAACGAGGAGCGCTACGGCGCCGAAGCGCGGGCACGCTACGGAGACGAGGCGATCGACGCAGCAAACGAAACGTTACTGGACATGGATCCTCAGACATGGAACGACATGAAGGAACTTGAACGCGCTATTCTGGGTCAGCTCTCGATTGCCATGGGCGACGGCGATCCAGAAAGCAACGAGGCCCGCAAACTTGTCGCAATGCACCGTCGATGGATTGGCCTTAACTGGGGATACGAGCCCCAAGGCGAAGCATACCTGGGCCTCGCCCACGGCTATCTTGCCGACCAGCGCTTTATTGACTACTACGACAAGCCTTGCGGCACCGGAGCCGCGGCGTTTCTGGTCCAGGCGATCGAGTCGACGTTGACGCGCGCATAGACCGCGGCGACTTTGGGTATTTCAATTGAACCTCAACCGATTGGAGATCCATGGCTACTGATCACGAGCTCGTGCTCTACGTTATGACCGGCTGCCCGTATTGCATAAAGGTCAAGCACTTTTTGGCCGATAACGGCGTGGCCATCCCCGAGCGCAATATCTCGACCGACCCCGATGCCGAGCAGACACTCATCGCCGTCGGCGGAAAGCGCCAGGTTCCCTGCCTGTTCATCGACGGTAAACCGCTCTACGAGTCGAGCGACATCATCGCGTGGGTGCAGAAGAACCTGCTCTAGCACGCGCACTGCGGCCAGTTCGCGCCAACCGAGCCGAACCCATACGAACCAAACATGTACGCCAGCATCCAAAGTCGACATTTTCCGACATCTTTGGATGCTGACGTACAGCTTTTCAATCTATCATTGGGTACGTTCTTGAATGACTAGTCGTTAAAGAACGTCCCCAACGACTAGTAGCCACAAAAGCGGGCAACAGGCGCAAGCGGCTGCTCGCGAAAGACGCGCTCGACAGCAGCGCGGTATTCATCGACCTTTTTGGTCTTGCGAACGAGTTTGTGAACGGTCGCAGGATCGGCGAAGGCGCATTTGGCGTAGAACCACCACTCCTTCATGCGAAAGACCGCGTTGCCCCCAATCTCGTCCGCATAGGCCGCAAACAGCATGTCATGGAAGCGTTGCAGCTCAGCGGCGGTAGCGGCAGGGTCGCCCTTAACCATGCGAGCCAGCGCGGGATTCGCAAGCAAGCCGCGCCCCAACATTACGTGGCGTGTTCCGGGATAGCCTTCACCAGCGCATCCATGTCCTCAAGATCAAAGATGTCGCCGTTATAGGCCACGGGGAACGGCGCCCGTTCCAGCGTCTCGCCGTAAAACTCTTTGCGCGGTGAGCCCGTATAACGGTCCTTTTGCACGCGCGGGTGCACAATCAGCTCCGCCAACGGCATGCGACAGTAGAGGTCGAGCACGCGCTTGTACTCGTCGTCGCTTACCAACCCCAACCTGGTCTTGACCGACACCGGCAAGGGCGAGCGTTCGCACACATCGCTCAAGAACACCTCGAGCTCATCCAAATTGCGCAGAAAGCCCGAACCCTTGCCCTTCGCGACCACCGTACCCGAAGGGCAGCCAAGGTTGAGGTTGACCTCGCGGTAACCCATATCGCAAGCACCTGCGCCGCCCACACAAACTCGTCCGCATTCTTGGACATCAGCTGAGGTACCACGTTAAGCCCCTGGTTATTGGCAGGATCGACCTCTTTAAACGCCTTGCCACCAAAGCGGTTGCCCACCCGCGGCGGCGGCAAAAACGGCGTGTAATAACAATCGAGCGCGCCAAAGCACTCCGCATGCACGCGACGGAACACATGCCCGGTAATCCCCTCCATGGGGGCCAGCGATAAATTCATCAACATCCACTCTCAAATCAATGTGACAAAGGGACAGTCCCTTTGTCACATCCCATTCAAGCGGTTCAGGAACTCTTCGCAGGCGCGAGAACGCAGGCGATATTTTTTCCACACCAGATACGATGCAATGGTGAAGGGGCAAAAGGGCAGTCCCTTTGCCCCAAGTGCCGGCTACCGGACGCAAGCTAGTTGCCGTTCGCGAACGCCGCCCATATTTCGAGGTCTAATACTTTTCCCGAGAAGTGAACGGCTGTATTTGGATCCCCGAAGCATTGACATTTTTAGGCGTCAAAACCGCAGGATTTGACTGGCAAAACCGCAGGAAATTGCACGCCAAAAGTGTCGATGCTTCGGGAGTCCGTTTTCACTCGTTCACTTCTCGGGAAAAGTATTAGACCTCGATTCCGCAGTCCCCGATGTGACAAAGGAACAGTCCATTTGTCACATTCAGAATTGACCCCCCCCCCGCAATAGCTCATCGATGGCGGGATTCTCTATACTGGGTCACATATGACGGTATCGCGCCAAAGGAGAACGCCGTGACCACCTCGCAGATATCTCTGCTCGCGCTCATCTCGGTTGGAGGCATCGGCATCCTGTTTATCGGAGCGAGCATGCTCATGAAGGCCGCCGCCCGCAAGAAAGCCAAGGCCTGTACCGCCGTGACCATGGGGACGGTCATCGACCATCGCTTTATGGGTGAAGGCAGAATGAATCCCGTTTTGGAATACACCGTCGACGCACGTAATACCGCGCGAAAAAACAATTCCGTGGCATAAAGACCAAAAGCTTGTCGGGACTCCCCATCCGCACGCAAGCCACCGCCCACGAAGACGCCAAGGGCTGGCTGCACGTGCAGACAGGCCCCATCGCCAGCCTAGGCACCCTCGCGGAGCAGCTTTGGCCCCTCGGTAGCCAAATGACCGTGTACTACAACCCCGGCAACCCAGACAAAAGCTATGTCGAACGCCCCATCGTGGGCAACTTTGCCACACTGATGTTTAACATCGCAGGCTTCTTGCTCATCGCGATGAGCATCTTGCTCTATGTTCTTATCCAGCGCTAGCTCAAACTGATGCGCCCCGCGCCCCATGCGCCGCAACGACCGCCACGACACCAAGGACCAGCTATGGCTACACTTTCCGAACAAGAACGCAAGCGCATCCAGCGATACTGCATCTGTCCCAAGTTGCCGGTGCGGCGCTTGCCATGGCGTTTGTGCTGCCTTTTTTGATCATTCCCTTCGAAATGATTGACGACATCGTCTTCCATCACGAAGGCTTCCAGGAGACGGGCATGATGGCCGCCCTGGTGCTCACCGCCATCGAGCTCATCATCTTCTGCTATTGTGCGCTCGCGCCGCGCTTTGGCATGCGCGGCAAGCAGTGGAAGGAAATGCAGCACCGACTCGCCGTCGAGCAGTCCGAGAAAGACCGCACGGCACAAATCGCAGGCGTTATTGGCACGCAGCCGCCGCGCGCCTACTCAAGAACAGCGACAACGAGACCGCGCGCAACCTGGGTGGCGCGGCAGAAGTCGCCGCTGCCGTAGGCGCCGTCGCCACCGCAGCGGACGTACTTACCGAAAGCTATGCCAACGCAAAGGCCATGGCGGAAGCCCATGGCGTGCCTATCCCCCGTGCAAAAAAGTGGATTATCGCGCTTGTGGCGCTGCCCCTCGCAATCGTGTGCGGTGCCTATATCCCGCAGCTGGCACAGGGAAACATCGAGATGCAGGAGAATGCCGAGGCGCGGCCGAGCAGATCGCCATCGCCCGCAAGACGCTAGAGCCCGCATGCGAGTACGTGTCCGCCGATGACCCTTACGAGCGATATCAAGATTACGGCTATCACGTCCGCGGCTATCTGCACGAAGGCGACTCCGATACCCAGAAGACCTATACGTACCTGGATTTCGACAACAAGGGAACGCTCAAGGAAGTGAGTTACATAGCAGAGATCGACCCCGACGCGAGCTTGAGGACAACCTCGCCCGCATCGAGCTCGACTTGGACGAACTTTCCTCTGTCGTCCAAACCGTAGACGTCAAGACCGTGAGTCCCGAGCTCCTAGCACCGCAAAAGCTCCCCGAAGAGTTTAGGCGGGCTTTTTTGAACGGTTCGCTCTACGAGAGAATCTCCATCAGGACGAGTGACAGCCCCATCAAAACGTACTATTCGTTTGACATGGATCCCGAGGATGAATTTGACGAGTACACCCATCCAAGCATCCGTATCACGTTGGTGGGCAAAACGAGCTAGGCGCAAATGTGACAAAGGGACTGTCCCTTTGTCACATTCCATGAAAAAGGGCACCGGCGTTAGCCGATGCCCTAAAGCTGCTGCAGATTAACTCCTACAGCGTATGACTAAGACGAATCGAACTATTCGTCCCAAGAGAGGCTCTTACCAGTCTTCTTTGCCAGCAGCAAGAACAGACCGATGATGACGTTGCATGCAATACAGAAGATGAAAACGCCCTGGAAGGAGCCGACAAGCTCGTATACCTTCATCATGACGGGCATGCCAAAGGCGCCGACGATATAGCCCACGGAGCAGACGAGCGCGAAGATGCGACCAAAGTCACGGGAGCCAAAGACGTCCATCACCAAAACGGTCAGAGCGGTGCCGGCGATGACGTACATGACGTCGTTAACACCGGCAGCAAGAATGCTGAGCGTCGAGTTGCCGCTGCTCATCATGAGCATGACAAAGGAGAGAATCGAGACGGCGAGCCAGCTCAGAATGGCCTTGGTGCTGCCAAACTTATCGCAAGTGGTACCGACGATCGGGTTGAGGAACAGGTCGAACAGCGATGCGGCGGAAACCATGAAGCCACCCACCATGGGGCTAAAGCCGACCTCGGCGGCATAGGTGGGGAACAGCTGGTTCATGCAGCAAGTAAGCTGAACGAGGCAGAGGAAGCCGATGCAGAAAAAGAATGCAGGCGACTTAATAGCGCGTGCGTAGCTAACGCCACGTGCACTATCCTCGGTCGTCTCCTCGGTCTCGGCGACCGTCTCGCCTTCGACATAGCCATAGGGCAGCATGCCCTTGTCCTGGGGCTTATAGCGGATAATCAGGATGGAAGCGGGGAGAATGAGCACGGCGGAGACGCCAGCGAGCACCAGATAACCAGTCCTCCAGCCAGCAGCCTCAATGACAGAGGTGATGACGGGACTCATGATGAGCATGTAAATCGAGTTCACTGCCCAAGCGAGACCAATTGCCAGGCCGCCAGATTTTTTGAACCACTGGTCAATAACATCGGACATGGCGACGCCGGTAGTGAAGGCGAAGCAAACGCCAATCAAAGCACCAGCTGCGATGAACATCCAGACTTCGGTGTAGAAGCCATGCCTGCGCCAGCGGCGAGCAGAATAAGCTCGACGACGGGGAGCCAAAACTTGCCAACAACCTTGGGGATGAGTTTTCCGACAAACGGAAGAGCCGCTGCAAGACCAATGAGCGTTGCAGTGAAGTAATACGAGAAGATGGAGTAGTCAAATCCGAACTCCTCGCACACGGGCGCGACGAAGGAGCCAGCGATTACGCTATAGGATCCGGTCGTACCGGCAGACATGAGGCCGAGCGCGATCACGAGAACCCATGCGTAAACCTTGCTGCTCTTTAACTTTGCATTTTCCATTGATACAGCTCCTAGAGACCCAGAAGGGCGCACATAACGGCCTTAATGGTGTGCTGACGGTTCTCTGCCTCACGGAAGATGACCGACGCGTTGGCCTCAAAGCACTCGTCCGCAATCTCAAAGCCCTCGGTGATGATTTCACGATGCAGGTCGTTCTTGCACTGGTCGAGCAACATCTTGCCAACGCGGTGATTTGCGTTGTGAACAGAGGGGAGCTCGTGCATGCAGAAGATGTCGGGGTTGTTGGTGCGCTTGCACAGCTCACTGGTGACGCGATAGGGGTACAGGGACTCGGCGTCGCCAAGCCAAGAGTTGTAGTCGTCGGGGTCCAGAACTCGTCGCCGCACTCGGGGTTGATGTAGCGCCACTCCTCGGTAACGATTACGTCGACACCGTCCAGAGCATCAAGGTCAGAGGTGATGGTGAAGGTCCTGTTAGGCGCGTACTTGGCGTAGCAGGCCTCAACCTCCTCGATCATTTCCTTGCACATCTGGTGACGGAGGTCGTCGGGGCCGATGGCGAGGAAGTCCATGTCGAGCATCGCGCACAGACGGCCATACCACACGGGGGCGCCGGCGCAGTTGCCAACGAAGGCCATCTTCTTGCCACGGCTCGTGCGCAGACCACCCCACTGCTCCTCCATCGTGAGAGCGTCAGCGAGCATCTGGGTCGGGTGATCGCCGAGGGTGAGGGCATTGATGACTGGAATATCGACCAAGTCGGCGACATCATAGAGGAACTGCTCGTCCTTTTGTGCACGATAGACAATGAGATCATACATGCCGTTGAAGACGCGCATGGCATCCTCGATGGTCTCGCAATCGCCCATGTGGGAGTTGGTCAGATAGGTGAAGCCCATGCCCAGGTCGTTGCAAGAGGTCTCAAAGGCGCAACGAGTGCGGGTCGAGCCCCACTCAAAGTTGGCGAGAACGTTCTTGCGGGGAAGTAGCGCTGGTCGACACCGGACTTTTTCTGGGCCTTGAGGTTCCAGGCAAGATCGATGAGGTAACGGAAATCCTCAGAGGAAAGATCGTGGATGTTGAGGTAGTCGCGACCGCGAAGGCTGTTGTTCATGCCTATTTCCTTTCAATTGTTTGATGGGTAAGTGTCGAATGCGCCCCCGAGGGAAACACGGATATCCCTCGGGGACTGTAAATGTGGCGCTTGGATCAGGCAGCGCAAGTTTAAGAACTTGCTAGCAGCTGGCGGCCACGTCCTTGGTCCAGCAGTGCACGCCGCCGCCGGACAGGTTAAGCGCGAGAGAGTCGATCATGATGACCTTGCGATCGGGGAAGCAGCTCTCAAGAACCGCCTTGGCCTGCTCGTCCTTCTCCTTCACGACTTCGCTCATGCCTTCGTGGTAATAACGCTGGCCAAGAACGACGCCGTTGCAGATGAGGAAGTTGCAGTAGCTTGCTGCGGCATAAAAGTGAACGGGGCCTTCGGGCCAAGGGGTGCCATCCATGAACTTGCCGCCCATTTCGTCGATGAAGCCTTATACAGCTCGTAGTCCTCGTCGCCGGGGGCGATGACAACCTCGATCGGCTCGGCAGTGGGCATGCGGACGATTTCGAAGGGCTTGCCCTCCCAGTCCGTCTCGACGCGTAGAATCTCGTAGGCGGCGTCGATGCGACGACGCGATTCCGCGCCCGCCTTGCTCGAGGCGGCCTCCTCATCGGATACCTCGGCAAGAAGAATCTTGTTCGGGGTGATAAAGCGGCACATCTCATCGATGTGGGCGGCGAAGCTCATGCCGAAGACAGGAGTTCCATCTTCCTTCTCGTCGAGGATGCCCAGTCGATAGTCGTCGTCCTCAAGCATAGGCTGCGGCAGCCAGATAACCTTGTTGAGGTTGTAGATGCGCTTGTACTCGGCCTCCACTTCCTCTTTTGAGAACTCGGGATTGCGCTTGCGGCATTCCGTGTCCTCGATGGCGATCAGGGTGCCGTGACCGTCAAACTCGCGGTCGCCGCCATCCGAAACCATTTCGGAATTGACGATATCGAAGCACCCGAGCGCAACCGCCATGTGAACAGCTGCCCTGCGTGCGGACTGGCACTCTGGGGAGTTCTTGTCCCACACGCCATAATAGGTCCAAGCGGGGTTGACCATATAGGAATGGCCTTCGTCGTCGACCATGATGCTGGGGCCGTTGTCGCGAACGTAGAAGTTGGAGTCTTCGAACTGCGTAATCTGGATACGGTCGAGATCCACCCCTTCTTCTTTAAGGCGCGAGCAGGCTTCCTCGTAGGAGCCGGGGGTGCCACAGTTGAGGTTGACCGTAACGTCGCCATACTCAAGCAAAGCTTTAATTACGTCAACGCAGGGCTGGCGATTATCGAAGCCCTCTGCGCGAATGTAATCGGGAAGCCATGTCACATAGACGTTGGAGCGCTTCTCAAACTCGCCCGGCATACGATAGTTCTCGTACATGGTTGGTCCTTCCGTCGGGTTTCCCGCAATGCTGTCCGGCCGCGACAATAGCGGGGTTACACCAGCTATAGTACTACTATACCTACCGTTCGGTAGGTGTTTTTGTATAATTTCCATTCGCCTGTCGATACCTACCGTTCACCGTTTATAGTGGTCGTGTTTGGACACGAATTGATGTTCCGTTGCCATTCTTAATAATGTTGGCAATGCGGAAGTGATTTGCAATGGAGAAGTGAAGCGTGAGCACAAAGGGAAAAATATTGGACGCAATGTATGATCTTGTGGCAGAAGTCGGTTACGACAAGGCGTCCATTGGGAAAATCTGCGACCGTGTCGGTATATCCAAGCCATCGGTGTACTACTACTTTCCCTCTAAAGAGGATATTTTTACCACGCTCTTAGATAGTATGTTTCCGACTATCGACTATCAGCGCGACTACTCGCTAATAGTCGATAGGGACGGATTCAAGGCGGCGCTTATCGAGCTCGGCAATTCGGTTATAGGTGGCTATCGTAGTGATGAAAAGCGCCGTCGCGTGCTGGCCGAGGTCAGTATTCAGGCAAATCGAATCCCTGCAGTTCAGGAACGTCAGGCAACGGCGATCAACCGAACTATGGACGCGCTTAAAGACATCCTTCTCCATGGCCTAGAAATTGGCGCGTTTTCCGATGAAACAGACGTCATGCTGTACGTGCAGATTCTTTACACCGTACTTGAGGGAGCGAGCAATACCGTTGCCCAAGATGAAGACATCGATGAAAAGGCTGTTTGGGCAGGGATCGTCGAACTCATGTTTAAATAGGCGCGTAATAACAGAGGCACCTTGGCAAGCGCGATGCGACGACTTGCGAGGTCGCGGAATGGTTCGAAACCCGTGTTCGCGATGATTGCAAAAGTTGTTGAATAGAAATTGGGGCCGATTCCAGCTATGTTGGAATCGGCCCCAATTCGTTTTAACTTGCGGAGACAAATGACAGGCTGAAGGGCAGTTCGTTGGTCAGGTTATTTCGCGGTAGTCTTATTGAGGAGACCGGAAACTAAAGCAAATGTCGCAATCAGAAGGTTGCAGATGATACAGAAGACGAATACTCCTTGGAAAGACCCTGCCATACCGTAAACCTTCATCATGACTGGCATTCCGAAAGCTCCGACAACATAGCCCGCTGAGCAAATAATCGAATAGATCCTTCCAAAATCGCGTGATCCGAAGAGCGAGAGGAGAATCATCGGCATTGCAGTTCCAACGATGGCGAACATGACGTCGTTTACGCCGGCCGCGATGATGGAAACGGTCCCGTTGCTTCCGCCAAAGATGAGAAGTAGGAATGAAAGAATGCTGACTCCCGTCCATGCGACCGTTGCTTTAATAGCACCGAGCTTGTCGCATGTTTTGCCTACGAAGGGATTTAGGAAAATATCGGAGAGCGAAGCCGCCGAAACCATTAGGCTTCCCACGATGGGATTGAAGCCGACCTCGCTTGCATAGGTCGGGAACAGCTGGTTCATGCAGCAGGTGAGTTGCGCCACGCAGAGCAGAAGGGCGCAGAGAATAAAAGATGGCGTTTTCGCGGCATCGCGGAGCGCCATGCCCGAAGAGACATCTTCCTTTTCATCGGCGCTGTAGCTCTCATGGGTTTCGGAGGTAGTCTCTCCGTACGGAAGCATATTGCGATCAGAAGGCTTAAGGCGAATGATAAATGCGCTTGTGGGCAATATCATGGCTGCAGAAACGGCCGCAAGTACGATGTAACCCGTACGCCAGCCTTGCTGCTCGATGACCAGTGTAATGACAGGACTCAATAGCAGCGTGCAGAGAGAATTAACGCCCCACGCAAGGCCGATGGCAAGACCAGACGATTTACTGAACCATTGGTCAATGACATCGGACATGCAGACACCCGTTGTGAACGAAAAGCAGATGCCGATCACTGCGGCGGAGACGATGAACATCCAGACCTCGGTGTAGAACGCCATTGCGGCGCCGGCGGCAATAAGGACGAGTTCAACGCAAATATGCCATGGTTTGCCGATTACTTTTGGAATGAAACGACTCAAAAGCGGAAGCCCAAGCGCAAGGCCAAGAAGAATCGCGGTGAAATAGAAAGAGAAAGAAGTGTAGTCAAAGCCCAGGTCTTCACATACAGGAGCGATGAATGAGCCGGCAATGATGCTGTAGGTGCCGGTTGTTCCCGCAGACATTAAACCGAGCGCAATAACGACAATCCAAGCAAATGCGCCGCTCTCACGGGGGCGGTCCTTTTCGGCTGGTGCGATGAGAGTCATGGTTACTCCGTTTCTATCGGCAATGCAACCTATATGCCTACCGATAGGTATATAAAGATGGAGATTCTTCGTCAAGTGTTAAGCGGGGAGCGGGGACCCTTAACGTGCCGAACGGTAATTGGGCCCCCAATGTGACAAAGTGACTGTCCCTTTGTCACATTATTCGGAGCGTAGGGCTTCCACAGGGTCTTTCTTGGATGCGCTGCGAGCCGGCAGCAGGCCGCAACGACCGTCAGCAGCACCGAAATTACAATGAGCATCAGCGCGTCTTGAACGGGCAGGCTCATCAGATTGGGGACCTGCTTGGCGGCAAGTGCCCAGGCATTAACCGGAAAACTCACGGCCACCACGACGACAATGGCAAAGACGCCGGCAATGAGGCCTTCGATAAAGGTCTCGGCATTAAATACGTTGGCCACGTTGCGCTTTGACGCGCCGATCGCGCGCAGGATGCCAATCTCCTTTTTGCGCTCCAGCACGCTGATGTAGGTGATGATGCCGATCATGATGGAGCTCACCACCAAACTGATACTCACGAATGCGATGAGCACCAAGCTGATGGTGTTCACGATGTCGGTCACCGAGCCCATGATGATGCCCATGTAGTCGGTATACGAGATTGCCTGCTCATCGTGGCCAGCAGCTTTGACCTGCTTGTTGTACGCATCGATGTAATCGAGCACGCGCTCCTTGGCCTCAAAGTCGCGCGGGAAAATCTTGACCGAAATGGGGTCCGCCTCGTCCGCATAGCCCAACGTGGTCAGATTGTTGTCGTAGGTGAGCTTCGACGCTTGGCATAGCTCATCATGAGCGAGCTCAGGTCCTCGGCGTCCATGTTGAAGTGGATGGCACGAGCAAAGGCGTTCGCATCCACGCGCATGGCGCTCGCCAGGTTGGCAAAACTCGAAGACATCTGCGTCGCCATCTGGTCCATAAGCCTGCCGCGCCCGCCTTGAGCTGAGCTGATACCGTCGTGGCAATCTGCTCGCTGACCGCCTTCATCACCTGATCCATAGACTGCTGCAAATACGGAGCCAGCTGCTTTTGCACATAGTCGCCCATCACCTGCTGCAGACGCTCGGCCAGGGCATCGCCGCCAAGCGCTTTGAGCTGTGCCAAAATTTGCTGGGCTGCGGCATCATTCTCAAGATATGCCGAGAACGCGGCAGCAAGCTTTGATGCGTCCTTAAGATCTTCGGGTGACAGTGCCCTAAACTGATCAGACCGCAAAAAGCCCTCAAACAGCTGGTTGGCAAGCGTTCCCACCTGCTGCATTTGCTCGGGCGTGAGCTCCAGACCGTCAAAGATGCCCGAAAAATCTGGGGTTGGCGCTTTGGCCATGATGTCGCTGAAGTCGATGTCCTTACCACGCCCGAAAGGTCAATGTTCAGCCCGGACAAGTCGATACCAGAAAGGTCCATACCGCCGGCCGCACCCGAGAGCGCAGACGAATCGAGAGAGAACGCGCTCTTCAGCGCCGCCTCGTCCACACTGAACATGCTGCTCAGATCCACGCCTTGCTTGGCCTCGCTCTGCAGCTCGTCGAAGGTTTTGCCCGTAAAGACATCCGTCTCGGGGTGGGCAAGCTGCTCCTGCACAATCTGCGAATCGGCGGCGCGCTTCATAAGCTGGCAAGTCAGCGCATGCGTATAGGCAATGCCCGGAGTCAATGCGCTCGCGTTGGCCGTCTCGTTGGGTCGCACCACGCCCACAATGCGCACGTCAATACCGTCGGCAACCTTGGCGGCCATAAAGTCGGCGTCGCCAGACATGTCGGTCCACATGCCGGTCTCTTCGTTTTTGCGATAGGCATCGGCCGGCGACAACACCTTAAATGTCGTGGACAGCGCATCGTCGTAGGTAAAGTCGGTGCCGGTCTCGGGCGTCTCGACCTTGCCGTCGGCCGTCATGGCGCTGTTGACCAGGTCGTTGAGCTCATCGATATCCAGCGCGCCGATGCTATAGAGCGTATAGTCGCCCACCGTGCCGCGGTCCGAAAGCACCATCACGGCTTCGTTGGCGGACGTGGGCCAATGGCCGGCAACGACATCGTATTGGCTGTCGAGCAGGCTCTGGTCGTCAATCATCTCGTTAAAGACCGAGGTCCCCATGGAATCCATGCTCACCGTTGCCGCCGAGCTTGCGCCTCCGCTCATGGCCTCGGTCATAGCGTTGGGAACAAGCCGAACGGGCCTCTCGTCGCCCTTGCTCAAACGATAGACAACCGGCGTCACGCCGTAGCCGTACTGGATAGCGTTGACCTCTTTGTCGATACCGTCACCGCCGCGTCAAGCCATGCCTTAAAGCTCGTCATATCGTTAGATTTAACGCTTGCGAACATATCCTTTACGGCCGTGACCACCGGGATCTTATCGGTCCCCTGAGCCTTGCCACCGGTGCGCCATCGGACGAGCCCTCGCCCTTGGATACCTCCTCATCGGCAGCCCCATGCCCGCCCATCATGGACGACAGGTCGTAATCTTGTTTGGAAATCGTAAGCGGGTAGCTCGAAAGTGTGTCCTCCTCGACCTTTTTGATGTAGCCGTTTACGCCGTTGGAGAGCGCCAGAATCGCCGCGATGCCAATAATGCCAATCGAACCAGCAAAGGCCGTCATAGCCGTACGGCCCTTCTTAGTCAAAAGGTTTCGGGCAGAAAGCCCCAGCGCTGTCACAAAGCTCATCGATGTTTTGCGCGTAGGCTTTGCCTCGCGACGCGCGGCATTGGCAACATCAAAGGGGTCGGAATCGTCGGTGATCTTGCCGTCCGCCAGGTTGACGATGCGCGTGGCGTACTGGTACGCCAGCTCGGGATTGTGCGTGACCATGATGACCAGACGGTCGCGCGCAACGTCCTTGAGCAAATCCATGACCTGCACGGATGTCGTTGAGTCCAAGGCGCCGGTCGGCTCGTCAGCCAGCACAATCTCGGGATCGTTAATCAGGGCGCGGGCGATGGCCACGCGCTGCATCTGCCCGCCCGAAAGCTGGCTCGGGCGCTTGTCAACGTGCTCGCCCAGACCGACTGCCTCGAGCGCCTTGCGCGCACGTTGGCGGCGCTCGGCATGCCCCACGCCCGTGAGCGTAAGCGCCAACTCCACGTTTTCCAAAATGCTCTGATGCGGAATGAGGTTATAGCTCTGGAACACAAAGCCGATGCGATTATTGCGATAGGCATCCCAATCGCGGTCGTTGAAGTCCTTGGTCGAGATGCCGTCGATCAGCAGGTCGCCGGAATCGAAATGGTCGAGTCCACCAATGACGTTGAGCATCGTAGTTTTACCCGAACCCGAGGGACCCAGGATGGCTACAAACTCGTTATCGCGAAAAGACAGGCTTACGCTGTCGAGCGCTACCTGCGTAAACGACTGCGTAACGTACCTTTTGCAAATATCTCTGAGATCCAGCATGGACGGCAACCTCTCCCCCGCCGTTCGCATCCAACGCGTTTGACCTACTCTATCAGCTTTTTTGCCGGTACCAGCAAGGAATGTAACGAACAAAAATGTAACGAACAAAAAACGGGACGGCACGCCGCATGGCGCACCATCCCGCACATAACATCGAAGGTGTGACAAAGGGACTGCCCCTTTGTCACACCTTTGTCGCATTCGAACCTACTGTTCGCTCTTCGCGAGTGCCTGATCGATCAGTTTGTTGAGCGCCTCGCGCTGCTCAGCGGAGTTGATGCCGCCCATGATCGGCTCTCCCACAATGTTACCGTTCTGGTCGATCACGTAGGTGGTCGGGAACGAGTACAGGTTGGAGGTGAACTTTCCGGCCTCGCTGTCCGACTTAAACCAGATGTTCTTATACGTCACGCCCTTCTTGGAAAGCACGTCCTTGGCATCGGCCACCTCGTCTTTGTTGCCATCGAGCGTAAAGGAATTAACGCCCACGACCTGGCCGTCCTTCTCGGCAAGCTCCTTGTTGAGCTTCTCCAGATCGCCCAGCTCTCCCACGCACGGCTTGCAGGTGGTAAACCAGAAGTTCATGACGGTGACCTTGTTCTTGGAAAACAGCTCGTCGCTGTTTACATCGTTGCCGTCCAAGTCCTTGCCCTTAAAGCTGGGGAACTTCGTCTCCCCGCTCTCACCGTTGGTCATGCCTGCGGTCGAGGCATCAACGCTCTCCCCCTCGCCGGGCGTGCTGCCACATCCGGGGAACTTCTTCTCCAGCGCCATGAGCTTGTCCTCGATCTCCTTGACCTGCTGCGCGCCGGCCTTAAGCGTCTTAAGCTCGTCAGCCGCAAACTGATCCTTGGCGCCCTCGATGGTATCGAGCAAGAAGTCACCGTAGTTCTTGCCGTCCTCAATCATGGGAGTGTCTTTGTTGGCCGCAAGGAACACCTTTTCCCATAGGGCGTTATCGCTCGCAAAGATCTCGTTTTCCTTTTGCAGCAGCTGCTGGTACAGCTCGGCCGCCTCCTCGGCACTCGACGGCTTTTGCGCTATGAGCTCGGCAATCTGCGCATCGCCGCTCGTAGCACCCTTCGCGTCGCCCTTGGGGGCAGAGCACGCCGCGAGAGTCAGCGCCAGCACGGGCAGCATCAACAGAGCCGCAATTTTTGACAGTTTCATGGTTCCTCCGTTTATATCGAAACTTATATAGGTACCTATTTGTTTTCGCAGGCTTGCGTGGACTGCGCGGGTTTGTCGCCCGTCACACCCAGCCCGTAGCGAAAGCTAATAGCATCGACGGGGCACGCGCCCACGCATTTGCCGCAACGAATGCACTCGGCATGGTCGGGCGTACGCGTAACGTCCACGTCCATCTGGCACACCTTGGCGCACTTGCCGCACGAGACGCATTTACAATGATCGACCCGAATTCCCAGCAACGACACCTTGTTCATGAGTGCATAAAATGCGCCGAGGGGGCAAATCCATTTACAGAAGGGGCGGTAGAACAGCACGCTCAGCACCGTAACCGCAATGAGGATCGCGAGCTTCCAGGTAAAGAGCTTTCCCAGCGCGGAGCGGATTCCCACGTTCATGATGGACAGCGGAATCGCGCCCTCGAGCACGCCCTGCGGACAGATGTACTTGCAAAAGAACGGGTCACCCATGCCCACATCGTTTACCACCAAGACGGGCAGCAGCACCACGGCAAACAGCAGCACGGCATACTTGATGTACGTGAGCGGCTTGAGCTTTTTCGTGGAGAGCTTTTTGCTGGGAATCTTATGCAGAAGCTCTTGCAGCCATCCAAACGGGCACAAAAAGCCGCATACAAAACGTCCCAGCAGCACGCCGATCAGAATGAGCGTTCCGGTGACGTAATACGAAAAGCTAAACTTAGACGATCCCACCACCGACTGAAACGACCCGATGGGGCACGCACCCGAGGCCGCCGGACACGAGTAGCAGTTGAGACCCGGCACGCAGACGCTTTGCCCGCTCCCTGGTAGATGCCGCCCTTGGCAAAGTTGGGCAGGTGAATATTGGTCGCAAGCGTCGCCGCTGCCTGAATCAATCCGCGAAATCGCGCCAAAAGATGCGATACGGTATTTTTTCTTTTAACCAATTCCGATACACTCCAAGCACAGCCTGATTGCCTTGGCCAATACGGCGTCTGCCTCGCCGCGCATGATGCCAAAGCACACCATGGCAATCCCTGCGATCAGCAAAGCCACCTGCGCCACAGGTTTAATCGCTTTGAACAATCTGACCACTCCTTTCGTTTCGCGACCCATTGGACCATACCGACTATAAAATCCGTGTTAAGCGCGAATGACTATGCAAGGAGAACGTTATGCGCATCTTGGTCGTCGAGGACGAGCGGGCACTGTGCGATGCAATCGCACGTAGCCTGCGCAACTTGGCCTATAGCGTCGACTGCTGCTACGACGGACAGCAGGCGCTCGACCTGCTCGATATCGAGACCTTCGATCTTGTGGTGCTCGACCTTAATCTCCCCCATGTCGACGGCATGACCGTACTCAGGCAACTCAGAATTACCGATTGCGAGACCAAGGTGCTCGTGCTGTCGGCCCGCGGCGAGGTCGCCGACAAGGTAGCGGGGCTCGATGCAGGCGCCAACGACTACCTCACCAAGCCGTTCCATCTTGACGAGCTGGCGGCACGCATACGCAGTCTCACGCTCAGGCACTTTACGCAAAACGACGTTGTTCTAACCTGTGGATTGTTGAGCTTTGACACCAAGGCGCGCCTCGCCTCCGTGGGCGGCGAGACCCTATCCCTCACGCGCAAGGAGACCGGCATCTTGGAATACCTGATGCTTAACCAGGGGCGACCGGTAAGCCAGGAGGAGCTCATCGACCACGTATGGGATAGCAGTGTCAACAGCTTTAGCAACGCGACCCGCGTGCATATCTCGTCGCTGCGCAAAAAGCTACGCGGCGCGTTGGGGCACGACCCCATCCGCAACCGAATCGGCGAGGGCTACGTTATGGAGGACGACGAATGAAGCGGCTGTCCCTGCAGTGGCGCATCACGTTGATGACAGCCCTGCTGGTATGCTCGACCTGCGTACTTATGAATTGCCTGGTTGGCTACTCCGGCATGCGCTACATGGACTCAATCGGTACTGAAATGTCGGAGCATAGCAAGGTGGAGGCGGCCTCGCCCAGCTCGTTCGACCCGACGAGCAAGGAGCTCGACGATGAGCTGACCATCGTCGTGAGCGACGCCCAAGAATCGTTTGGCGCGACGAGCTGGTACATAACCGCAGCGGTGACGCTGCTCGGTGGCGTCCTGGCCTACTTTGTGAGCGGGCATGCGTTGCAGCCGTTGCGCTCCTTTGCGGCACAAGTCGAGAGCGTGCGGCCCGATAACCTCGCCGACACAAAGATCAGCGAGGATGTGCCTCTGAGCTTAGGCGTTGCAGCGCGTCGTTTAACGACATGATTGCCCGCCTTGAGGAGGGATTTTCCGCGCAAAGACAGTTTACGGGCAATGCAGCGCACGAGCTGCGCACGCCGCTTGCGCTCATGCAAGCTCAGGTTGAGCTGTTTTGCGCCGAGCACCCCGACGCCGATGCAGATACAGCGCGTCTGCTCGGGCTGCTGCAAGAGCAGACCGAGCGAATGACGCACGTGACAAAGACCCTGCTCGAGATGAGCGAGTTGCGCAGCGTCCCCTGCAACGATGCGATTGACCTGGCGCCGATGATCGAAGAAGTGCTCACCGACCTGGCGCCCCTTGCCGAGCAAAAGGGCATCGCGCTCGCAAGCGAGGGCGACGCGCAAACGACCGGCAGCGACACGCTGATCTATCGGCTGCTGTTCAACTTGGCCGAAAACGCCATTCGCTACAGCACGCCCAACTCGACCGTGCGAATCAGCGCCCGCGTCGAGGGCGACCGTATACTGCTACGGGTGCACGACCAGGGACAAGGCATTCCCGAGCAATACCAGACGAGCATCTTTCAGCCCTTCTTTCGCGTCGATAAATCGCGCAGCAGGGCATATGGCGGCGTGGGGCTGGGGCTTGCGCTGGTCTGGGAGATCGCCGCACTCCACGGCGGTTCCATCGAGGTCGAAGAGAGCTCAGAGAGGGGAACGACTATGCTCGTGACTCTTCCCACTCGCGCGCTCGGCTCATCAAAATAACGAACGGGACGGCACGCCGTGTGGCGCACCGTCCCGCACATATCATCGCCGATGTGACAAAGGGACTGTCCCTTCGTCACATCTGCTAGCTCTCGTCGCCCACCAGCTGAGTTAGCTTACTCCCACTCGACCGTGCCGACGGGCTTCGGTGTGAGGTCGTAGCAAACGCGGCAAATGCCGGGGACCTCGGCGGTCACGCGGGCGGTGATGCGCTTGAGCAGCGCCCAATCGAGCTCGGGCACCTCGGCGGTCATGACGTCGACGGTGTTGATGCAGCGGATGATGCAAGGCCAGTCGTAGGCGCGCTTGCCCTCGCGCACGCCGGTGGCGCGGAAGTCGGGCACCACGCGAAGTACTGCCAGATGGTCAGGCCGGCCTTATCGATCTCCTCGCGCACGATGCGTCGGCCTCGCGCAGCGCCTCGAGGCGATCGCGGGTAATGGCACCCAAGCAGCGGACGCCAGCCGGGGCCGGGGAACGGCTGGCGCTCAACCATGTTCTCGGGCAAACCGAGCTCGCGGCCCACGACGCGGACCTCGTCCTTATACAGCAGCTTAACGGGCTCGCAGAGCTCAAACTGCAGGTCCTCGGGCAGGCCGCCCACGTTGTGGTGAGCCTTCACGCCATCCTGGGACTCCAGGATGTCCGGATAGATGGTGCCCTGGGCGAGAAAGCTGACCTCGTCGCCAACCTTGCGGGCCTCCTCCTCGAACACGCGGATAAACTCGGCACCGATGATCTTACGCTTGGCCTCGGGCTCCTCGACGTCCACAAGCTTATCCAGGAAGCGATCAGTCGCGTCCACATAGACCAGGTTGGCGTCCATCTGATTTTTGAAGACGTCGACGACCTGCTCGCTCTCGCCCTTGCGCATCAGGCCGTGGTTCACATGCACGCAAATGAGCTGCTTGCCGATGGCCTTGATGAGCAGGGCCGCAACGACCGAGCTGTCAACGCCGCCCGAAAGGGCCAGCAGGACCTTCTTGTCGCCGATCTGCTCGCGGATTGCAGCGACTTGCTCTTCGATGAACACCTGGGCAAGTTCGGGAGTGGTGATACGCACCATGTCGTCGGGACGCTTGTTGGGATCCATGCAGAGCTCCTTCTCGGTTCGATGGAAATGCGCCACGCGTATGCAGACGCACCGTCATATGACCTCATTATATGCAGAGCAAGGTCCATTTCCCATCGCTGCGGCAGAGCTTTTTACAGGGGCGGCATTTTTTCTATATCCCAAGGTCAGCTAGGCTTCGACAACCACTTCGGGGGCGGCATCGGTAAACTTGCCGTTTATACGCTCGGCATAATCGTAGGCGATACCCACAAATTCCAGTCCCAAGCAACAGGAGTACAATTGCTGCTAATGTTGCCACCTGATGGGAGATGGAAGATGGACTGCGATGGCTACCCATGCGTTCCCATGCCGTTGATGTGCACCGCCTTTGTGCCGGGGCAGATTGACGCTGCGGTTGCAGGCATTTCCGACCCAATTCGCGTGCCATTGCCACGGCAGAAGCGCTGTACTTTCGCGGACAGGCCACGCTCGCCGCCGAGGCAGCACGCCCCTATCTTGACGCCACCGACCCCGCACTGCGCTATTCCGCATGCCTTATCTGCGGATATGCCAGTCTGTCGCTCAATCGTATCGCCGATGCCCGCCGTTGCCTTGCGGGCATCCTCGATACGCCAACTGACGAGGAATCGCCCGCCGTCCACGCCACGCATATCCTATTCGTCTCCGCCGCGAGCGTCCTGCTGCACTTGCCTTCCCCGCATTCCGCCGAAGAGTTTTATCCGCTTGCGGCGCATCTGCCCGAAGGCCTGCGCCTGTTCGCCAGCTACGTGATGGCGCATGCCCTGTACCTGCGCGGCGAATATGGCCGCAGTCTGGGCATGGCGGAAAACGCCTGATCATGAAACAGGGAAGTTATCCCATCTCGGAGCTGTTCCTGCACTTGTCGGCTTCCATGGCCTGCATGAGCCTCAAGGACATCGACACCGCAAAGGCACACTTCGGAGCCGCTTGGGACGTTGCGCGTCCCGACGGCCTTATCGAACTCATCGGCGAACACCACGGCCTTTTGCAGGGGCTTATCGAGGCGTGTCTAAAAACGCGATACCCTGACGACTTCGCGCGCATCATCGAGATTACGTATCGATTCAGCTACGGTTGGCGGCGCATCCACAACCCCGATTCGGGCGAGGACGTGGCCGACGATCTAACGACCACGGAATTCACCATGCCATGCTCGCCTGTCGTGGGTGGACCAACGCCGAAATCGCACGCCATATGGGAGTATCGCCGGGCACCGTCAAAAACCGCCTATCAGGAGTGTATGCCAAGCTTGGTATCGGAACTCGCGCCGAGCTGGTTGCCCACATGTTGCGCTAGCGGTCAGACTGCCCGACATATCGAAAGCGTCCCGGGGGCCCGACGCCTTCGCGCGCTCAAATTGGACATTTTGACCCTTGAACGGCACTACCGCCACGGGGCGCCTTCTCGCAAAATTGGATTATTTCCACCGATACTTGCGGGATGGGAGCCCAAGATGCTTGATCGCCGTTCGTTACTTGTCGCCGGAGCGTCCTCGCTGGCGAGCATTATGATGCCGCGCGTGCCGGGAAGCGCAAACGCCTTCATATTGCCGTTCGCACCCACCGAAGCCCATGCCGACGAAAAAGACCCCTTCAGGGTGCTCGTTCTCTCGCGCACCATGTTCGGTGTGGTCGTGGTCGACGTCGCCAACAAGAATACGCCCATCACGGGTGCCCAGGTCACGCTCATATCGCGCTATGCCGCAGGCAAGCAGCTCACCGCCACGACCGATGACGAAGGCACGGCCATCTTTGAGGTCGCGCCTCTTTCAAAAGGCTACGTGGACGAGGCAACGCTTCTCGACGCGTACGACTTTAACGGCGGCATCTCCATTAGCATGGCAGGCTACCGCGATGTCGAGATTCCCCTTGCGCGTATCCAGGGCGGCACCGCTATTACCGCACCCACACGTCCGCTCTCCGATGGCGAGCCGTACTTTCGACAGCTCACGTTCGACGAATGGGACATCCAGTACGCCGACGCCACGTTTATGGCAATGCCAGCGGACGAAGCAGCAAACGACCAGCCCGACACGCACGCTTTTACCGTGCAGGCTCATCTGCCGCAGGGCGGGCAGGCAACGTTGCATATCAATAAAGTGATGCCCTCTGCGGGCAGCTCAACCGAAACCGTCACGCAGATCGGCCAGATCAAGGCCAGCGCATCGGGCGCGGATAATCTGGCGACGTTCACGCTCGAAGACACGTTCCTCGATGCAGCTTCGGGCCTTCTGGAGGAAGGGTGCAAGCTGCGCTTTATGCTCGACTACCAGGGCAAAACCTACACGCTCTCATCCCCTATGGCCGTTGTCACCGCGCCGGCCGCAAAGGCGGAATCGGGCTCGACCACCATCATTCCCACCACCATGGACCAAGAGATCACTCCGTTTGATTTCCCCGCGGCGTTTCCCGGCATCGGCGGCAACAAGTTCACCTGCTGGATGCCCTCGTTCCCCATTCTGTTCGATTTCTCTTTTGCCGGGTACGTGCTGTTTGGCGGAGGATACAAACCGGTCGGCTACATGAACGATTCGGGCAATCCGGATCCGGAGTACTGGAAGAAGTCACCGCGCGAGTCGGGCGCCAAGCAGGCAAACCGCTACCTCGACGAAATGGAGGGGAAGTGGAATCAGTACAAGAGTATGAGTGCCGGTTCGGGAACCGATCCAAGAAACACTAAGCTCCTTCGCCACCATTGCACGCTGCTGTTCACGATGGATATCGCCACACAGCTGTACGGCTCGCTCGCCTACGATTGGGTGGGCAAAACCTGGGGCAACAACAACGACCCCGCATACGGCAATATTAAGGCACTCTTTCAAGTAAGAACCGACCTCAATTGGACCGAGCAGTTTACCCTAGGACCGGTGCCGTTTTTCCTAAACGTCAACCCCTGGGTGCTGGCGAAGCTGGCGCTCGCCGTGGGTGCCCACACGCACGGCAGCGGCGCGGCGTTTTTTTAAAAACATTTCGCTCGACTATTCAAACACCTCGGGCTCGTTCACCATCCAGATCGGGCTTGCCGTCACCTTTGGCGCCGGCGTTGCAGGCGTCGCTTCGTCTGCCGTGCGCGGCGCCGCATCCCTCACGCTGTTCATTGGGTACGAGAAGGCAGATGGACACCAGCTTCCGCGACTGCGCGTAGGTGCAGACGTCGATGTCGATGTGATACTCCAGTTCGTAATGTTCAAGTGGACCACCAAGGCTTGGTCGGGGTCGTGGCCCACACTCCTCGATTCGTGGAATATGTCGGTGAACAATGGCAACCAGTATGTGCTCCAGCGCTCTGAGCTCGCATTGGGTGGAGATACGCCTTACACGTTGGATGCTCACTTCGGCACGCCCAGCAACATCGAGGCGGGCTGCGTGCCGCAATTTATCGCATCGGCCACCATCGTCACCAACGCCGAGCTGCTCGCACGCGCCGAGGTTGCAGCCACCGCGATAAACGTCGCGCCTGTCGTGCGCGATTGGGATCAAGCGGTCACGCGCATTGAGCTCGCGGCAGACGCGGAGAGCGACGACACGGGACAGATCGAGCATTTCGTCCACGTGCTGATGGAGAACGACGAAAATGCCGCGCCGATGTATGAGTACAACACCTACATCGGTCAGGCGAAGAATGCCGTTGCGGACCCCAACGCCAATTCTGCCGGTGTATCGGAAGACGAGCGTGGCGGCATCAAGCCCTCGAGCGACAACGTGCTGTTTGCTGGCGTGCTCAGCGAAGCTCACATGAAGCTGGCAATGATCGCCGGCGTAGAATGCCTGTTCCGTATCGCCTCGGTGCGCTACGGCGACAATGGCCGCTCGCGCCTGGTGGTGCACACAAAGGCAAACGGCACGTGGTCTGCCCCCATGCCCGTGGACTTCCCCCTTGGCTTTGGCGAGGCGACGTGGAGCGCGACGGCATATTCGATTACGACTTCGACGTGGTGGAATATACGGACAGAAGAGAAAACCAGGACGCTTACGTGCTGCTGGTCTCGGGCGAGCGCCCCGACGGCGACAACACCCTTTTCGATACGGCAAGCACAGCCGGCATACTGTCCGTTGTGCGCTGCGCATAAGCAACGACGGAGTTCGCGTGATGTCGCACACGTCGTGGCGCAGCATCTCGCGCGGCCGCCTTCAGGAGGATGGCCACCATTGTCTGCAGTGTCCACGCATCACGGTGGGCAAGACGCTGGTCGACGGGCGCCTGTCGGGCGCTTACCTCCACCGCCGCGGAACCACCGCAGAAAAGGCGCTGGGCAATGAGGCAGAGGTTGCGCTGGAGTGCTTCACCCTGTGGTCGGATGATTTGGGCGACAGCCTCACGTTCCGTCAGGTCCTCCGCTTTCCGCAAGCGCCATCGAGCATCGAGCTGGGCGTACCCGAGAATATCAACGGCAAAATGGTGGTGCCCGTTGCATACGAAACTGCAAACGGTTGTGGCTGCGCATCGTATGCCGTGATCGGCCAGTCCATCGCGGGTTGGGGCGTTATGCCACCAGATGCCACAGTACCCCACGCGGTGCCGTGGCCACAACATTCGGGCTTTTTGGCAACCGTCAACGAGCAACTGCAGCATATTACTTGGACGCGAGGAGCATCGGCATTTGCAACGCAGCCCGTGGGTGCCGCAGGCTGTGGCCCGGCATCGTTTAGCGTAAGCAACAACGGCAGGTGCGTGCTCTATGTAGAGAACACCGATGGCAAGGTGGGGCAAACCTACGACGAAGAAGGCAACCCGGTAGCAGTGATGGGCAAGCACTTCCGCATCTTCGCCAGCACCTTGGCAGGCGATCTGTTCACGGAGCCGTTCGTGATGTGCGAGCTGGACCATCCCGTCGATCAGATAACGACATTTTTGACGTCGGGAGGCATGCTCTCCGCGCTCGCCACGCACATTGTGAGCGCGGAGAAGAGCGAGGCAGAGCTGCACGGCATCGAAGTGCCCTTGGTGGCGTGTGCCACTCCGACGGGCGCGGTCGCTACCTCGGGCGCGGTGGTGCCCGGAGCAGCAGGCGAATCCTTCATGGTCACGGTGCGAAACGACGGCAACACCTTGCTGACCGCCGGCACGATCGATCTGTACCGAGAGGGCTCCAGCCAGCCGTTCTCCAGCGCTTCCATCGGATTCGGACTGAACGCACGCATGGCTTCAATCTACGATCCAGAGCTTGCCGAGGACGCTTCGGCCAACGACATGGCACACGTGAAGTACGCGCTCGAGACGCTGGGCGCACGTTTTGCAACGCACCCGCTGGTAGCCGACAACGGCAACGCCGTGCTGGCACCGGGTTGCACGGCACAGTTCCGCATGAGCTTCGCCATCCCCGAGAGCTGGAGCGACGAAGTGGGCAAACGCGTAACGCTGTATGCGAAGGCGCGTAATCTGGTGGCGCTCGATCCCGTAACGCTCGAGGAAATTCGACCGGGCGCGAACTCGGCACTGGGTGCCGTACTGCACGAGCTTCATGTGCCCGACGCGTCATGCGAACGCTCAGAAGTTCAGGTCGGCGTATGCGACAGCGCGGATACGACAGGACTTCACGACGCCCCGATGACAGTAGACGGCGATGGTGGCTCGAGTGGCGGCGGTACTGACGAGGCGGCGGCGCGGGCGG
>ENA-OPZM01000117-OPZM01000117.1-human-gut-metagenome-genome-assembly--contig:-NODE-117-length-33157-cov-2.474841_pt1 | contig 33157 bp, 42 predicted proteins | sample MGYA00242478_ERZ504493 | MGnify/ENA primary metagenome ERZ504493 (study PRJEB26092, sample SAMD00036227) | human gut metagenome | host: Homo sapiens | study: EMG produced TPA metagenomics assembly of... | reverse complement strand
ATCCTGCTGTGTTTGTAGAAATAGGGCAATACCGCATAATTCTAAGTGCGATACGGCGAGCGAGGTGCGGCAGATGCTAAGCCAAAAGCGCAGATAATACTGGATGTCTTATTGAGCATTTTGGCAACGCAGATGCCGTGCCGCAGCCGCCGGAGCGGTGCTTAAGCCGTAAGGCGGGAATTGTGCGGTGTTGCCATAGACGATATTTTCGACTTTTCTGATACACCCTAGTGGCCAGGGATACGATAAGGTGTGAAATTATGCTGATCGAACTGCAGGACCTTGGCAAAAGCTTTGGCGAGCACGAGGTCTTAAAACATGTAACAGCCAGTGTGGAACGCGGCGACCGCATTGGTATTATTGGGGCAAACGGCACCGGCAAAACCACGCTCCTGCGTGTGCTGTGCGGCGAAAGCTGCCCGATGTCGGTGACGCTGCCTTTGCGGCGGGGGCAACCTGCGGCTACCTGGAACAGACGGGGCATCTTGACCCGGAGAAAGACGTTTACGAAACCATGCGCCTTGCGTTCCAGCCTGCGCTTGACGCCATGGCGGAGCTGGAGACCCTGCAAAAGCAGCTGGCAGCTGACCTCCACAACACGGCTATTACGGATAAGATCACAGCCTGCAACGCATTGATCGATGCCATGGATGCCTATAATATGGATACCCAGATCAAAAAGGTGCTCAACGGCATGGGCTTCCCGGCAGATACCTGGAAGAAAAAGGCCGGGGTGCTTTCCGGCGGCGAGCAGACCCGCCTGCGCTTGGCCCGCTTGCTGTTGGAACGCCCGGACATTCTGATTCTGGACGAACCCACCAACCATTTGGATCTGGAAACGATGGACTGGCTGGAAACCTATCTGAAAGCCTACCGCGGCGCAGTGCTGGTGGTCAGCCATGACCGCTACTTCCTGGATTCTGTCTGTACCCGTATCTGGGAGCTGCGCGGCAAAACCATCACCACCTACCGCGGCAACTACTCCGCCTACCTGCCCAGCGCGAAGCAGCGGACGAGCGCCTGCAAAAACAGCATGATGCCGATGTGGAAAAGGCGGCCAAGCTGCAGGATTATATTGACCGCAACCTGGTGCGCGCTTCCACCACCAAAATGGCCCAGAGCGCCGCAAACAGCTGGAAAAGCTGGAAATCACCGAAGCACCCCAGGCGGAAGCCACCAGCTGAATTTCCGCTTTGAGTATGATATTGAGCCGTATGATGAGTTGGTCATCATGAAAGGCTTAACTATCCGCATTGGGGAACGCACCCTGTTGGAAGCACTGGATTATGTTGTCCACCGTGGGGACAAGCTGATTATTGCGGGCCCCAACGGCACCGGTAAATCCACCCTGCTGCAGGTATTGGACGGTAAGCGCCGCCCCTCCGGCGGTATGGTGCGGCTGGGCACTGGTGCCAAGCCCGGTATCTTTGTGCAGCAGCAGACCCGCCGCGCAGGCCGCGTGATCGATGCCATCTGGAACCAGTACCCCCGCTTTACCGAGCTGGAAGTGCGCAGCCACCTGGCCAGGTTCGGATACCGCGGCGAGGAAGTGTTCAAGGACTGCGCCACCCTTTCTGGCGGTGAGATGGCCCGCCTGCGCTTTGCGGAGCTGGCCCTGGAACGCCCGAACCTGATGTTTTTGGACGAACCGACCAACCACCTGGATATCTTCATGCGCGAAACGCTGACTGATGCGCTGTCTGCCTACACGGGCACCCTGCTGCTGGTCACCCATGACCGCTACCTGATGCAGACCCTCGGCTGCCCGATCCTGTACCTGGAAGATGGCAAGGCGACTTTCTACCAGAACTTCCAGAAGCTGCATGACCGCGATACTTCCAAACAGCCGGAACCCGCCAAGCAGGAGGATAAGCCCCAGAAGGCAGGCTATGGCAAGGAGCAGCGCCGCCGCCGTGCCGAGGTGCGCACCCGCCTGAAAGCGCTGGAAACCGAGATCGAAGAGCTTGGCGCCCATATTGTTGAGCTGGAAAACGAGATCAACGACCCGGAGGTTCTGCGCGACCACCTGCTTTTGCGGGATAAGTGCGATGAACTGGATGATTCCCGCTTCCACCAGCAGGAACTGTATGACGAGTGGGAAAAGCTGGCAGAGGAACAGGACCGCATAGATGCAGAAAGTGATTCCTGAAAAAACGCGTTGAGCGCTGCACCTTGCACACCGGCCCGGAGGCCCTTTTTGCGGCAGATCCGGCTGCAAAAAATGAGAAACATTAAAAACAGTAATGGAACTGTAACTTGCTTTCCTGATAAAAAGCGGTATACTATTTTTGATATTGGGCTTGTGCGGCTGGGCAGGTGCGCTGCATCATCCACCGCCAGCTATTTTGCATGTGTGCCGGTGCTTTGCCGGCTGGAGTAAAACACGCTGCGCTTTTTTGCTAACCATGCGCAGCAGTAAGAAACAGGCAGGGAATACACTTTGCAGACGACGATCATCATAGCAACACATAAACCGTACTGGATACCGGAAGACCCCATGTACCTGCCGGTACAGATGGGTCATGCCATCCACCCCGGCATTGGCTACATCGGGGACGATACCGGTGAAAATATTTCAGAGCGCAACGGCAATTTCTGCGAGCTGACGGGCCTGTACTGGGCGGCCAAAAACCTGGATTCCGATTATATCGGCATCGTGCATTACCGCCGTTACTTTGCCAGCCGCCTGCACCGTTTTGAGCGCAAAAAGCGTCGGGTCATCGGCCACGAGGAACTCAACGCTATTTTGGCCACCACCAATGTTGTGCTGCCTAAAGAGCGCCACTATTTTATTGAAACCAATTATACCAGTATATCCACGCCCACCATGAACAGGACCTGCGGGTGACCCGCGCCATCATCGAGCGCAAATGCCCGGAGTATCTGCCGGCGTATGACACCTACATGTCCAAAACACACGGCCATCACTTCAATATGTTCGTGATGAAAAAGGAACTGCTGCAGCACTACTGCACCTGGCTGTTCGATATTTTGTTTGAGCTGGAAAAAGAGCTGGATATCAGCAGCTATTCCACCAATGATAAACGGGTGTTCGGCTTTGTGAGCGAGCGCCTGCTGGATGCCTGGCTGATCACCAACAACATCGCCTATGAAGAGCTTGACGTTGTATATATGGAAAGCCAGCATTGGCTGCGCAAGGGGATGGCCTTTTTGAACCGCAAGTTCTTCCCCCACAAGGAGGCTCACAAATGAAACGCACGGCAGCGGTTATTGTAACGTATAACCGCAAGGCAATGCTGCAGCGCTGCCTGCGGGCTTTGTGTACCCAAACGGCCGGTGTGCCGGAACTGTGGGTGATCGATAATGCCAGCACGGACGGCACGGCCGAACTGGTGGCGCAGCTGAACCTGCCAACCATGCACTATTATAATACCGGCAAAAACCTGGGTGGTGCGGGCGGCTTTGCCTGCGGCATCCAGCAGGCAGCGTGTTCCGGGGCAGAGTATCTGTGGATTATGGATGATGACTGCCTACCGGAACCGGATGCCCTGCAGCAGCTGCTGCTGGCGGATGCCGAACTGGACGGGCAGTATGGCTGGCTTTCCTCCCGTGCACTGGCGCCGGACGGTAAAGACCAGCCCATGAACCTGCAGCGCAGCACGCCGTACAAAGATTTGGCAAGCTTTGCCGGGCCGCGGCAGCCCGCGGTTATGGCCAGCTTTGTTTCGCTGTTTTTGCGCAGCAGCACAGTGCAGCGCTTTGGCCTGCCCATTGCAGAATTTTTTATCTGGTCGGACGATTGGGAGTATACCCGCCGTATCTCCCGCAGCATGCCGTGCTATGTAATTCCCGCCAGCCGGGTGGTGCATGCAATGCAGAACGCCACGGTTGTCAACATTGCCACCGATACCCCGGACCGCTGGCCCCGCTACCGCTACTTTTACCGCAATGATGTGGTGCTTTACCGGCGGGAGGGGCTGCGTGGCTGGCTGTGGCTGATTGCCAAAGATGCCTGGCACAGCGTTCAGGTGCTGCGCCACGGCCCGCAAAAATGTGAGCGGCTGGGCATTATCTGGCGCGGTTTTTTTGCTGGAGTCAACTTTCACCCAACCGTACAAGGCTTACCCACACAGGAGCGATGAACAATACACCACACACAAACTGCCTGACCCTGCGCCTGCTGCATGCGGCAAAGGGGTACAAAGCGGTTGCTTTTGATATTTTCGATACCTTGCTCAAGCGGGATTGCGCCCACCCGGCGGATCTGTTCGCTCTGATGGAAGTTACCCATCAGGCGGCTCTCGGCTTTGCCGGGGCGCGCGTTGCCGCAGAGGCAGAAACCCGCCAGACCCTTGGCCGCGAGGTGACGCTGGCCGAAGTTTATGCACATCCTGCCTTGCGGGGTACTGACCCCGCTGCAGAGTTCGCAGCGGAACTGGCTATGATTGCCCCCCACCGACCGGTAGCCCAAGCCGCTGCGGCCTGCCATGCCCGCGGGCAAAAGGTATATGCCGTGTCCGATATGTACCTGCCCAAGACACAGATCGAAGCCATGCTACAAAAATGCGGGCTGGATTTTCTGGATGGAGTGTTCGTTTCCTGCGAGTACAGGGTGCAAAAGCGCAGCGGTAAGCTGTTCAAGCTTTTTTTGCAGCAAACTGCCTTGCGCCCGGCGGAAGTCTTGTTTGTGGGGGATAGCCCCCGCGCGGATTTTGCCGGGGCAGCGCTGGCGGGTATCCGCTGCTTTTTGCTGCCGCAGCCAACCCCGCTGCCATACACCAAAACCCCGGCGGATGCCGTAGGTGGTGTCGCAATTGCCACCTTGCAAAACTGCTGCCAGAATCTAAATCCCAGTGCTGCGCTGGGGGCAGAGCTGCTTGGCCCGCTGGCGGTTGGCTTTGCCACCTGGCTGCATGGGCAGCGCGCGGCTATACCGGGGGCAAAGCTTGTATTCCTGGCGCGGGATATGTACCTGATGCGCCAGGTGTACCAGCTGCTGTACCCAGAAGAAGAAACCTTTTACCTGAAAGTATCCCGCCAAAGCCTTCTGCCCGCCTTGCTGCAATGCCCAATGAATGAGCAGGCGTTGGCACTTTTGGCGGATACCCTGCCGCGCCAGCAGCTGACCCAGCGGCAGATTGCAGCCTATCTTGGCTTTGCTGCCCCGAAGGGTACGCCACCAAAACCTATGACCTGCGCACCCGCCCCTTGCCGTGCCGCACCAAAGAGATGCTGCTGGCCCTTGCGGCCCACAGCAAGTTGCCGGAAGGGGAGCCGCTGCGCAGGCGGGCAGAGCAGGCAAGAGCATATCTGGAACAGGCGGGCTTGACGGATAGCCCGGTGCTGCTGGTGGATATCGGCAGCGGCGGAACCACCCAGCGTGTGCTGGAAGAGCTGCTGCACACCCAGCTGTACGGCTGTTACCTTGCCTGCGATGCGCGCCTGCACCAGAACCTGCCGCCGGAACGCGCCAAAACATTTTTGTTTGACGGCTGCCCGGCCCCCCTGTGGTACTGGGTGGGCCAGCCCATGCTGGAAGTTCTGCTCTCCGAGCCATGCGGCCCCACGGTGGGGTACCGCGCACAGGCCGGGCAGATGGTGCCGGAAATCGGGCAGGCGGGTGCAGATAACAGGGCAATCACCGCGCCGCTCTGGCAGGGCATGAGGACTTTTGTTCAGCGCTGGCAGGCTGGCCCGCTGCGGGAAGTGCAAATTCCGCCGCAAACCTGCATCGCAGCGTTTTTGCAGATGGTGCAGGCCCCCCACATGCAGGAGGTGCGCACCCTGGGTGAGATCACCGTGGAGGACGGCGGCAGTTGGAAGCTGGCTGCCCCAGCCAGCTGGGGCGCCTATCTGCACGCCCCGGCACAGCTGAAACGGGACCTTGCCCAGGCGCGCTGGAAACCTGCGTTTTTGCAGCGCCTGTTTGGTGTGCCGCTGCCATACGGCAAGGTGTACGCTGCACTGAAACATAAAAAGTAAGCATTAAAATGGATATAGAATATAAACCAAAAGGCAGGTGAACCGTATGGAGCAGGCCCCATTGATCAGTATTATCATGCCTGTCTATAATGCCGGGGTGCTGCTGCATACCGCGGTGGAAAGCGTGCTGCGCCAGAGCTTTGCGGATTTTGAGCTGCTGCTGGTGGACGATGGCTCCACCGATGGCAGCGCTGCGCTGGCCCATGAACTGGCCAAAAAGATGGCCGCATCCGGGTGCTGGAACAGCCCAATGCGGGCATCTGCGCTGCGCGCAACCTTGGCTTGCAGCATTGCCGCGGCCAATGGTTCACCTTTTGTGATGATGATGATACCATGCTGCCCCATGCATTGGAAACCCTGCTGGTCCTTGCCAAATCAACCGGGGCGGATGTGGTGCGTGGTGGCTACCGCCTGCTGCGGGCCAATGCTGCAGGAACGGCTGTGGAGCTGCCCCACCCGCCGGGGCAGGCAATAATCATTCACAAGCCGGCGGGGCAGGGCTACCTGCAATTTTTGCAGCAAAGCGGGCCGCAGTTTGTCTGGAACGCTATGTACTGTACAAATCGGCTGGGCCATCTGCGCTTTGATGAAACCTGCCGCAAAGGACTGGAAGATTTTACGTTCAACGCGGCAGTGTTCCAGCAGGCAGATTCAGCCGCATATACGCCGCAGATCGTATATGAACACCTGGAGCGGCAGGGCAGTACCTCCGCCTGTGGGAACCCGGCAGCAGTGCAGGTACGGCTGCAATACCTGCCCCGGTGGGTGCAGGCGGAATATACCGCAGCCCGCGCCTGGTGCCCCCCGCAGCAGCTGCCAAAGGTGTGGAGCGCCCGCCAGGCAGAGTTTGTCACCTTTGTCATGCATCAGCTGCGGGATGGCCGCTTGCCGCCCAAAGCCAAAGCGGCTGCCTGGCGCAGCCTGCAGCAGGCGCTGGCAGCCTGCCCCCACAGCAGGCTTGACTTTTGGTATGCACTGCGGCACAATAAAAACAGGGTGCCGCACTGTTTTTGTTCCGTACCACCTGCAGGGGCTGTATGCCTGCCTGCCAAACCGGGAGGAGAAACTGCTACAATGAAAACCATCCTTGTTACCGGCGCAGCCGGTTATATCGGCCGCCATGTTGTAAAAAAAGCACTGGATATGGGCTACCGCGTCATTGCATCGGACTTTGCCTTTAAGGGCGTGGACGAGCGCGCAGAATTCTGCGATGTGCCTATTTTCAGCGGGGACAAAAATATTTATGCGGCGTTGGGCAAGCCTGATGTCTGCATCCATATGGCCTGGCGGGATGGGTTCCGCCACAATGCGCCCAGCCACATGAAGGATCTTTCCTCCATGTTACCTTCCTGAACAATATGGCAGCGGGCGGCCTTTCGGATTTGACCGTGATGGGCACCATGCACGAAGTCGGCTATTGGGAGGGCGCTATTGAGGATGATACCCCCTGCAACCCCCTGAGCCAATATGGCATTGCCAAAAATGCTCTGCGCCAGAGCATGATGCTCTCCTTGCAGGGCAGCAGCTGCAACCTGCACTGGCTGCGCGCCTATTATATTACGGGCGATGAAGCCCATGGCAGTTCCATCTTTGCCAAAATCGCACAGGCAGAGCTGGACGGCAAAACAACGTTCCCGTTTACCAGCGGGCAGAATAAGTACGATTTTATTGATCTGGATGAACTGGCAACCATGATTGTGGCGGCCAGCGTGCAGAACAAGGTCAACGGCATCATCAACGTCTGCACCGGCCAGCCGCGGACCTGGCTGACCGTGTGGAGCAGTTCCTGCGGGATAAAAACTATAAGATCAAACTGGATTACGGCGTTTTCCCGGACCGCCCGTATGACAGCCCCGGCGTTTGGGGCGACCCCACCAAGATTAACGCAATATTAAAAGATGCAGGTTTGGCATAACGATAACCGGAAAGGGTGACAGAATGAAACGACTGGGTATTTTTTCTTTTACGAAAAAACGGTGATGTGGATGATTTTATCACCTATTACCTGCGCGATCTTGCCCGTAACCTGACCGAGCTGATCGTTGTGTGCAACGGCAAGCTGAGCAAGCAGGGCCGCGCGGCATTTGAAGAATTTACCGATCAAATTATTGTGCGCGAAAACAAGGGCCTGGATGTGTGGGCCTATAAAACCGCGCTGGATCATTACGGCTGGCAGCGTTTGAGCGAATTTGACGAAGTGGTCATGACGAACTCTACCCTGATGGGCCCTGTGCGCCCCTTGAAAGAAATGTTTGACGCCATGGCCGAGCGCACCAACCTTGATTTTTGGGGCCTGACGATCCACCATGGGGCGGAGGGCAACCCCTTTAAGGGCAAACATCTTTATAATTACCTGCCGGTGCACATTCAGTCCCACTTTATTGTCTACCGCAAAAAGTTCATCCAGAGCAAAGAGCTGCAAAATTACTGGGATACCATGCCCATGATCGAAAGCTATACCGACTCTGTGCAGCGGTACGAATCGGTGTTTACCAAACAGTTTGCCGATAAAGGCTACCAGTGGGATGTCTATGTCAACACGGACGATCTGAAAGAGTTTACGGATTATCCGCTGCTTGTCTGCCCCACGCGGTTGCTGCGGGATAAAAAGTGCCCGCTGTTCAAGCGCCGCAGCTTTATGCATGATTTTGAGGCATACCTGAATGATACCGCCGGGGAGCCGGTGCGGGAACTGTACGCCTACCTGCGGGACCATACGGACTACCCGCTGGAGCTGATCTGGAAAAACATGATCCGCACCATGCACCCTTATGATTTTACCCGCAACCTGGGTCTGACCCGCCTGATTCCGGAAAGGTACAGGATGAGGCTTGCGCCGCTGCCGTGCGCAAAAACCGCCGCATTGCGCTGTGCATGCACCTGTATTTTATGGATATGCTGCCCCAAAGCTGCGCCTTTGCCGCCAACATGCCGCCGGAGACTGACGTTTTTATTTCCACCAACACGCCGGAGAAAAAGCAGCAGATCGAAGAAGCGTTCCGCACCCTGCCGTTGCATGCCGTTACCGTAAAGGTGGTCGAAAACCGCGGCCGCGATGTGGCAGCGTTCCTGTGTGACCTTGCCCCGCAGATCCGGGAGTATGATTACGCCTGCTTTATGCACGATAAAAAGGCCATCCAGACCAAACCCGGAAGCGTTGGCGCCAGCTTTGGCTATGTCTGTAACGAGAATATCTGCAAAAACGCAGACTATGTGCTGAATGTGCTGACAGAATTTGAAAAAGACCCTTATCTGGGCCTGCTCTGCCCGCCGTTCCCCACGCATGGCGTGTATTTCATGAACATGTGCTCCAACGGCTGGGGCCCAACTTTGATAATACCAAGGCCTGATGAAAAAGCTGGGCATTGACCGCCCTATTTCCGGCGAAAAAAATGCCCATTGCCCCCTTTGGCAGCGTATTCTGGTTCCGCGTAAAAGCATTGGCCTCACTGTTTGACCACGGCTGGAAGCACGAGGATTTCCCGCCGGAGCCGCTGCCGCAGGATGGTACCATCAGCCATGCCATTGAGCGCATCTATCCCTTTGTGGCGCAGGGGGCAGGGTATTACCCCGCCCAGGCCATGAGCGCTGATTATGCCGTTGCCCGCTGCGATTCCATGCAGGCATACGCGAGTGGTCTGATCCGCCCGCTTGCCCGCGTGTTTGACTGCACCACCTTTGGCAGTGCCGCTGCCAGCGCCGGTGCTTTTGCCGCGCGCAAGCACTGGTTCGGCTTTGGAAACTATGGCCCGTATGAGAATTCCAAGCGCCGCCGCGCCCGCAACTGGCTGCGTAAGCGGATGCCGAAATCCGCTTACGAAAACATGATGCGCGTTAAGCGCACGGTGTTGGGCCCCCATGACGTGACCTATGAGGATTAAGCCAACCGCTATGAAAAAACGGCTGATTATCTATTTCAATTATCACCCCAACGGGCAGGCTGATGCAGCCTGCCGCTTTGCTGTACAGCAAATGGCCGCAGTGGGGCAGGTGTTCTTTGTCAATAACGGCCCCTTGCAGCCGGAATCCCGCCAGTGGCGCAAGGCTGCTGCCACACTGTGCTGGAGCGTGAAAACACAGGCTTTGATGTGGGAGCCTACCGGGACGCTGTTTTACAGACCGGCCTGGATATGCTGCTGCATTATGATGAAGTTGTGCTGATGAACTATACCCTTGCCGGCCGGTGGGGGATGTAGCTGCCATGTTTGCTGCGATGGATGGCGCCCGGAGCTGGATTTCTGGGGCCTGACCCGCCACTATGCTATGCGCAGCCACCGCTTTGGCGGGGCAAAAGCATGGTGCCGGAGCATATTCAATCCCACTTTGTTGTGGTGCGTTCCCGCATGATGGCAGACTTTTTTGCTTACTGGCAGGCGGCCGCCCTGCCCGCCAGCTATGAAGATTCCGTCCGCCTGCACGAAACGCAGTTTACCGCCCATTTTGCCGCCCTTGGTTACCGGTGGGATACCTTTGTGAATACAAAAGACCTGGCAAGCCTTTTCGTCAACCCCGTTATGGCCTGTCCCAAGCTGCTGCTGGCGGACCGCGGGTGCCTGTTTTTCAAGCGCCGCAGCTTTTTTACCCCCTATGCGGATGAATTGCGCCGCACAGACGGCCAGGCCGCCGCAGAACTGTATGACTATCTGAAATCCGAGACGGATTACCCGGTGGATGACCTGCTGCGCGCATTGCTGCCGGTGCAGCCGCTGGCCGCCATGGCCCAAAACCTGCACTGGCATTATATCCTGCCGCAAACGGCGGGGGAGTGTGCGCCCATTTTGCTGGATGCCAACACTTTGGCAAAAAGGCTGCGCCCTGCAGCCGGATGCGTCTACTGCCTGCCGCTGCCGCGTGCTGCCGGGGTGGAGGGCTATTATTATGCCCGGTCTATGCCAACCAGCCTGCAGCTGGCCCAGGCGGCAGAACTGTTTGATGCCCACCCGCTGGTAGGTGTGCTTGGACCGGCTCTGCCGCTGTATGCGGGCTGCGCCACCGAAAAAGCCCGGCGCTGGCAGCAGCAGAAACCTGCCGTACAGGCAAAACTGTCTGCACTGGATTGCCCGCTCCCTCTGGATGAAACCCCGCCGCCGCTGCCCAATGGCGGCTGTCTGTTGGTGCGGGGAGCGGCATTCCCGCAGGGCTGCCGCCGCTGCAAACGGAGTCGGATTTCTGGCTGGTGCCGCTGCTGGCCCAGTATAATGGCTATGCCAGCGCTACATTTGAAACCGCCGCCCAGTGTGCGGCCCGCGCCGATGTGCTGGATGTCGCCCTTGCTGCCCAGCGCGGCGTTGGCCCAGTATTCCGCCTGATGGGCCGCACCGTCAAAAATGCTCTGCGCAAACGAAAGGAGAGTGCCCGGTGAAAAAACAGCGACTGTTTTATCTGGACCTCATCCGCGCTGTGGCGCTGGTGTGCATTCTGGTCATTCATTTCAATGCTGCCGTTACCGGGTATTTTTCACTGCCGTCCAAACTGTTCGGCAGTGTGCTGCCCTTTAACATCTATTTGGGGGACTTTGGCTCCTCGCTGTTCTTTATGGTTTCCGGCGCAGCGCTGCAGTATACCAGCCCCGGCCAGAAGAGAGCCGCTCAATCTGGCGCGCTTTTACCAAAAGCGCGCCAAGGCGGTGTACCCCATGTTCTGGCTGGCGTGGTGTATATTTTTTCCCATCCGTTTTGTCACAAAGCCGGGGTATTATGCCGCAGCCAAAACGCCCAGCCTGCTGCTGACGGTCCTGGGGCTGGATAATTTTGCCCAGGCCGCGGCTGGGTCACGATGGATTTTGCCTGCGTGGGCGAGTGGTTCCTGGGCAGCATCCTGTTTTTGTATCTGCTGTTCCCACTGCTGCGCTGGGGGCTGCGCAAACAGCCGCTGCTGACCTGGGTCGTGGTGCTGGCGGCCAGCTGCCGGTGCATTACATGGGGTGGGATGCCCGCCTGGTAGCAATCCATATCCCGGAATTCCTGCTCGGCATGGCGTTTGTACACTGGAAGCGCCCGGCGCGCCTTGGCGTGCTGGCCGGGTGTGCGGTGCTGCTGTTTACCCCCGCTGCGGCGGATGGCAAGGTGGCCTGTGCGCTGTTCAGTGCCGCGGCGTTCATTCTGCTGGCTGCACTGGGGGGCTGCATCCACTGGGTGCCGCTGCAAAATGCGTGTGCGCTCCTCAGCAAGTATTCTTATGCGGTCTTTCTGACCCACCATGTCATCATTCTGCGCCTGGTGGAAAACTTGACCTGGCCGCCATGACCCGGCGGGATACCGCGCTCTTGTTTGGCGTTTACCTTTTGGCCGTTGACGCGGCGTCGGCAGCGCTCTTCCGGCTGGATGCCTGGGTGCGCAGCAGTGCGGTAAAGCTGGCTGCTAAACCGGAATAACGTGCCCCATAATTTGCATTAAGATGAAAAATGCCTGCTTTGCTGCGGGCATTTTTTTTCTGTGGTGAATTATGATTGAAATATCGCAGCGCCGCGGACACCTGTGCGGCAGAATTGGCAGGGAAAGCCCTGCTGTTTCACCCCCGGAACAAGGAAAGAATCAAAATTATTTCGGCTATGACTGTACAAAAAAAATCCTGTACGTTATAATACTAACAAAACCATTTGATCGCAAACCTAAAACGATATACCATAACTAAAATTGGAAAGGGGCGCATTTTCCGTGGAGCAGTTTTTCGTCAGCCTTGACAAGCTTGCGCGCGAATCCCATCTGACCGTTGCCTACACCCCCAAGGATCTTGACCAGTTCAAGGTCTATACCGCCGAGGTTTACCGCCCCGGCATCATGCTGGCCGGTTACTATCAGTACTTTGACCGCACCCGGATCCAGATCATCGGCCTGACTGAGCTTTCCTACCTGAATGAGCTGGACCCGGAAATCCGCCGTACCCATCTCGAAAAGCTTTTCTCTTTCCAGCCGCCGGCAGTCATCCTGACCCGCGGATTTGAGCCGTTGCCGGAAATGATGGAGTTTGCCCAAAAGTACGGCGTGCCACTGCTGCAGTCGGCTGAGATGACCTCCCCGCTGATGAGCTCCCTGATCCAGGCACTGAGCACCGAGCTTGCCCCCCGCATCACCCGCCACGGCGTGTTGGTGGAAGTATACGGCGAAGGCATCCTGATCCTTGGCGACAGCGGCGTTGGCAAAAGCGAGACGGCCATTGAGCTGGTCAAGCGCGGCCACCGCCTGATTGCGGACGATGCTGTGGAGCTGCGCAAGGTTTCCAGCAGCAAGATCATGGGCATGGCACCGGAGAACATCCGCCACTTTATTGAGCTGCGCGGCATCGGCATCATCAACGTGGCGCGCCTGTTTGGTATCGGCGCGGTCAAAAACAGCGTTGAGGTGGAAATGGTCATTGAGCTGGAAGCTTGGGACCGCACCAAGAATTATGACCGCACCGGCCTGGAAAGCAATACCTATGATATCCTTGGCGTTAAGGTGCCCAGTATGCTGATCCCCGTTATGCCCGGCCGTAACCTGGCCGTTATCCTGGAAACTGCAGCCATCAACAATCGCCAGAAAGAGATGGGCTATAACGCGGCGCAGGAACTGCTCAACCGCCTTGGCTTGCAGAACGATGTGAGCGGGTTCTGAGCCTGGCTGTAAATTATCATTTTATCACTAGAAACGGAAGTACCATCTGTATGCAGATCATTGCGGATCTTCACACCCATACTTTAAGCGCTACCCATGCATTTAATACCTTAGATGAAATGGCTGCCAAAGCCGCCGCCCTCGGCTATGCGGCGCTGGCATTACCGACCACGGCCCGGCTATGCCGGATGCCCCGCACATGTGGCATTTTGCCAACCAGACGGCTTTGCCGCTGGTACTGCACGGCGTTGCGATGATGTACGGCGCGGAGGCCAATGTGATGGACACAAACGGCGGGCTGGATTTTGCCCAAAGCCGTTTGCGGGCGCTGGATTGGGTTGTGGCATCCATCCACAGCCCCTGCATCCCCGGTCTGCTGACCGAAAAAGAAGCCACCCGCCTGTGGCTGGCTGTGGCCGAAAACCCTTATGTGGATTGCATCGGCCATTCCGAGCAGCAGAATTACCGCTATGACTATGACCTTGTAACCAAAGCGTTCGCCAAAAACCATAAGGTTGTGGAGCTCAACGGCAATTCCGTCAATGTGCGGCGGGATGGTATCCCCAACATGAAGCTGCTGCTGGCCGCCTGCCTGAAAAACGGCTGCCATATTGCGCTGGATACCGACGCCACAGCACCACCCAGCTGCAAGGCAACATGCCCCCGCTGCTGGCGATGCTGGAGGAAATGCAGTTCCCGCAGGAACTTGTGGTAAACGCCACGCGGCAGAACCTTGTAAATGAGCTAAAACTGCACGGCCGCATCTGTGCAGAATATATAGGAGGAGAAATCTTATGAAATACACCATTGGTATCGATCTTGGCGGCACTACCATGACGGCAGGCCTTGTTGACGAAGCTTACAACATTGTGGGCAAAATTACCCGCCCGACCCGCCTGCCGCGTCCGGCGCAGGACCTGGAGCGGGCACTGGCAGATTTGTGCCGTGCTGTTGCCAAAGACTGCAAGATTGATTTTGCAGATGTCAGCTATGTGGGCATCGGTACCCCGGGCAGTGTGAATTTTACCACCGGCTTTGTGGGCTATAACACCAACTTCGGCTACTATGACTGGAACCTGGGGCCTGACCTGGAAGCTCTGCTCGGCTGCAAGGTCTATGTGGAAAACGATGCCAACGCAGCAGCATTTGGCGAATACATCGCAGGCGGCGCAAAGGGCTTCAAGGATGCCGTTGTTATCACGCTGGGTACCGGCATTGGCAGCGGCATTATCCTGGGCGGCAAGATTCTGCGCGGATTCAACTTTGCTGCTGGCGAGATGGGCCATACCGTGATTGTAAAGGGTGGACGCAAGTGCAACTGCGCCGTTACGGCTGCTGGGAACGTTATGCTTCCTCCCGCGCTCTGTCGGAGGATGCCCGCGAAGCGATGACCCGGCACCCCGAGAGCATGATGTGGAAACTGGCGGGGGATATTGACCATGTGAACGCCAAGATCCCCTTTGCGCGATGGAAGCCGGCGATGCAACCGCCAAGGCTGTTGTGATAATTGGATCGAATATGTTGCCTGCGGCATTTCCAACGTGGTGAATACCTTTGAGCCGGAAGCCATCTGCATTGGCGGCGGTGTTTCCAATCAGGGAGAAACCCTGCTGGCACCCATCCGCAAGTATGTGGAGGAAGAAACCAAAAACATTACCACCGGCAAAATGCCCGCTATTCGTGCCTGTGTGCTGACCAACGATGCCGGCGTGATCGGCGCGGCAGCCCTGGCAAATTCTATCTGAGCCGTTTGTGAGGTTTGCTTATGAACGAGCAATTTCTTGCAGCTTTGCAGGCAGAAAACCTGCCTGTCAGCCTTGATGAATCCCTGGGGCGGCATACAACGTTCCGCATTGGCGGCAATGCAGACTTTTTTTTGTGTGCCCGCCACGGTAACGCAGCTGACCCGTATTCTGGAACTGTGCCGCCAATATCAAGTCCGCACCTATCTGCTGGGCAACGGTTCCAACACGCTGTTTTCGGATGCAGGGTTCGGCGGGGCGGTTATCTGCCTGACGGGGTTAAACTCCCGCTTTTCCATGCAGGCCCAGCCGGATGGCAGCACCAAGGTGCTGGCCCCGGCTGGCATGATGCTTTCCGCTCTTTGCAATACCGCCCAGAAGGAAAGCCTGGCCGGGCTGGAATTTGCCTTCGGCATTCCCGGCACGGTGGGCGGGGCTGTGTATATGAACGCGGGCGCTTACGGCGGAGAAATAAAGGACGTGCTGACAGCCGTTACGTTCTTGGACGAAAACCTGCATCTGCAAACCCTGCCTGTGCAGGAACTGCAGCTGGGTTATCGCACCAGCATTTTTGAGCGGTGCTCCTGGTGCATCCTGGAAGCGGAATTTACCCTGCACCCCGGTGATGCACAGGAGATCCATACCGCCATGCAGGAATATATGCGCCGCCGCAAAGAAAAGCAGCCGCTGGAATACCCGTCCGCCGGCAGTACCTTCAAGCGCTGTGGGCCAGTTTGCCGGCAAGCTAATCGAGGACTGCGGCCTGCGTGGTTTCCGCGTGGGCGGGGCAGCCATCAGTGAAAAGCACTGCGGCTTTGTGGTCAACCTGGGTAATGCCACCTGCGCGGATGTTGTCAGCCTGACGGAGCAGGTGCGGCAGATCGTGCTGGAAAAAACCGGCTGCACCCTGGAACGCGAGATCCGCGTGGTGGAATAACCATGCCGCATCTTGATGCCTGCCAGGCAAGGAACGGTATTCCGTCCCGCTGAATGAGAGAGGAACAACAGGATGAACTTTTTGATCGTAACCGGCCTTTCCGGCGCAGGCAAGTCCATGGCGGTCAACGCGCTGGAAGATATCGGATTTTTCTGCATTGATAATATCCCGGCGGGCCTTTTGCCCCGTATCCTGGACTTTGCTCAGCAGGGCGAAAACCAGCTCAGCCGCGTTGCGGTCGTGATGGACATCCGCGGCCTGCATTCTGTTCAGGAAACCAATGAGGCACTGGAAGCGCTGGACGAAAAGAAAATGCCTTATGACATCCTGTTCCTGGATGCCAGCGATGCCGCCATCCGCCGCCGCTATAAAGAGACCCGCCGTGTGCATCCCATGACCATCAGCGAGGGGATCCCGGTCAGTGAGGCAATCACCAAAGAACGGCAGATATTGCAGCCCCTGCGGGAACGTGCAAAATATGTGATCGATACCTCTTTGCTTTCTACCGCACAAAACCGGGAACGTGTTTCCAGCCTGTTTTTGCAAAAAGGTCAGTGTGCCATGTCTATCAACGTGGTTTCCTTTGGTTTCAAATACGGTCTTCCGCAGGAAGCGGACATCGTGTTTGATGTGCGCTGTCTGCCCAACCCGTTCTATGTGCCAGAGCTGAAAGAAAAGACTGGCCTGGACCAGGAAGTGGTGGACTATGTGATGAAGTTCCCTGAATCGCAGGAGCTGCTGCGCCGGATAGAGAGCTTTCTGGAATATGCGCTGCCGCTGTATGTTAAGGAGGCAAAAGCCAGCTGATGATCGCCATTGGCTGCACCGGCGGCAAGCACCGTTCTATCACTTTTGCCCGCAAGATCGGGGAGTACTGCACAAAGCTTGGTTACCAGCCCAGCGTGCAGCACCGCGATGCCCGCCGCACGGCTGATACATCCCAAATCTCCCGATAAAGAGAGTGTGAACACCAAACGTGAGTTTTTCCCAAGACGTTAAAAACGAGATACTGCACCGCAAAATCGTGCGTAGCTGCTGTGTTACCGCAGCAGCTACGCGGTTGCCTGCTTTGGCAAGTATTTTGATGACCGCGGCGTGGTTTTGCAGACCGAAAACGAGGGCATTGCCCAGCTGGCACAAAAGCTGTATGCCCGCTGCGGCATTACCGGTACCGTAATTTCCAAGGAGCGCGGCACCGGCCTGATTTATGAGTTCAGCGTAAAAGACCCCGAACAGGTACAAAAAATGCTGAACCTGTTCGGCCACACCGGCCGCGAAACCACCCTGCGCATCCGGCCGGACTGCTTCAAATGCCAGAAATGCGGATCGTTTTTCATTTCCACTGCATTTTTATGCTGCGGTACGGCAACCGACCCGGAAAAGGAATATAACATTGAGTTCCTTTCGCCCCGGCACTCGCTTTCGCAGCAGCTGGAGGGCATTCTGGCCCAGTATGAGTTCAATCCCCACCGTGCCGTGCGCAAGGGGGCCAACACCGTATATGTCAAATCCAGCGACCATCTGGAAGATCTGCTGACCTTTATGGGCGCGGGCAACGCCGCCATGCGCATCATGGAACAACGCATGTATAACGATATGCGCAATAAAACCAACCGCCTTTCCAACTGCGAAACCGCCAACATGGGCAAAACCGTACAGGCAGCCGTGCAGGTGCGCCTTGCGATTGAGACGCTGGAAGAGGCCGGCGCGCTGGAAACCCTGCCCAAACCATTGCAGCAGGCAGCCCGCCTGCGGATGCAGTACCCCGAAATGCCGCTTGCCAAACTGGCGGAAAAGTTTGACCCGCCTGTCAGCAAAGCAGGGCTTTCCCACCGGTTCAAGCGGATCCAGGAAGCTGCCGCTCGCCTGAACGCCGCTGCATCAGCACAGCCGGAAGAGCAGGAAAATCTTAAAGAGCCGGAACCAGCAGGACAGGACATCGCACCATCTCCGCAATAAACCACGCAAAGCCGCTGCGTAACTGCTGCGGCTTTTCCGCATTTTACCACAGCAGCAAAGGGATACATTATGCCAGAAACCACGCCACATCAACCGCAAAGACAGTTCACCCACCTGCACCTGCATACTGAGTACAGCCTGCTGGATGGCGCCTGCCGTATTGACCGCCTGTTTGACTATATCAAACAGCTGGGCCAGACCGCCGTTGCCATTACTGACCACGGCGTTATGTACGGCTGCGTTGCCTTTTATGATGCAGCCAAAGCCGCAGGCATCAAGCCGATCATTGGCTGTGAGGTGTATGTTGCCACCCGCACCCGCTTTGATAAGGTCAACCGCATTGACGGCAACAACCACCTGATCCTGCTCTGCAAAAATGAAACCGGGTATAAAAACCTGATCAAAATGGTATCCGCCGGTTTCTTGGAGGGCTTTTATTCCAAGCCGCGCATTGACCATGACCTGCTGGAGCAGTACCACGAAGGCCTGATCTGCCTTTCCGCCTGCCTTGCCGGTGAGGTCCCTCAGGCGATTCTGGCAGGGGACTATGAGCGCGCCAAGCAGATTGCTCTTTACTATAACGATCTGTTCGGCCAGGGCAACTATTATATTGAGCTGCAGGACCACGGCCTGGAAGAAGACACTACCGTTCTGCCGCAGCTTATCCGCCTTTCGCGGGAGACGGGCATCCCCATGGTTGCCACCAACGACTCCCACTACATCACCCGCGAGGACGCCAAGATGCAGAGCATTCTGCTGTGCATCCAGACCGGCAAAACCGTCAACGATGTGGACCGCATGGAGTTTCAGACCGAGGAATTCTATGTAAAAAGCACCGATGAAATGTATGACCTGTTCTCCATGGTGCCGGAAGCCTGCGAGAACACCAACAAAATTGCAGAACAGTGCAACTTTGACTTTGTGTTTGGCGATACCAAGCTCCCGTATTTCAAAGCTCCGGACGGCATGGAAAACCAGGAATACTTTGAAAAGCTCTGCTATGAGGGCTTGGAACGCCGCTACCCCGGCAAGGTAACGGATGCCTTGCGTGAACGCCTGGAATACGAGATTGGCGTGGTTAAAAAGATGGGGTACACCAACTATTACCTCATCGTGTATGACTTTATCAATTACGCCAAAAGCCGCGATATCCCGGTCGGCCCCGGCCGCGGCTCCGGTGCGGGCAGCCTGGCGGCCTATTGTGTCGGTATTACGGACATTGACCCCATCCGCTACAGTTTGATTTTTGAACGCTTCCTGAACCCGGAACGTGTCTCTATGCCGGACTTTGACGTTGACTTTTGTTACGAGCGCCGCCAGGAAGTGATTGATTACGTCAACCGCAAGTATGGCCGTGACCATGTGGCACAGATCGTGACCTTTGGAACTATGGCCGCCCGTGCCGCCGTGCGCGATGTCGGCCGCGTGATGGGTATGCCGTACCAGGACGTGGATAAGGTGGCCAAGCTGATTCCTACTGAACTGAAAATGACGCTGAACCACGCGCTGGAGGTTTCGCCGGACCTGAAAGCAATGTATGACGCTGAACCCCAGGTGCATGAGCTGATCGATACCTCGCTGAAAGTGGAGGGCATGCCGCGTCACGCTTCCACTCATGCGGCGGGCGTTGTGATTACCCGCGAACCGGCTACCGAGTATGTGCCGCTTTCCACCAACGATGGTCTGCCGGTTACCCAGTTCAACATGGTGGAAATTGAGCGCCTTGGCCTGCTCAAGATGGACTTTCTTGGCCTGCGCACCCTGACCGTTATCCATGATACCGAAGCCGCCGTGCGCCTGCATGAACCGGATTTCCGCATTGCCAATCTGGATTATGACGATGCCGCTACTTATGCTATGCTGGAACGGGGCGAAACAGAGGGCATCTTCCAGCTTGAATCTACTGGTATGACCCAGGTGCTGGTCAGTATGCACCCCCGCAGCCTTGAAGACGTCATCGCCCTCATCTCGCTGTACCGCCCCGGCCCCATGGATTCTATCCCGACCTATCTGCGCAACCGCAGGGAGCCGGATAAAGTCACCTATAAAACACCCCAGCTGGCCCATATCCTGGATGTTACCAACGGCTGTATCGTTTATCAGGAACAGGTCATGCAGATCTGCCGCGAGCTGGCAGGCTTCAGCTTTGGCCAGGCTGATAACGTGCGCCGCGCCATGAGCAAAAAGAAGCATAAAGTCATGGAAGCCGAGCGAGAGCACTTTGTGCATGGCTGTACTGAGCCGGGCAAAGAGTGCGCCGGGTGTGTGAAGAACGGAATCCCGGAAGCCGTGGCCAATGAGATCTATGACGATATGGTCAGTTTTGCTTCTTATGCGTTCAACAAATCTCATGCGGCCTGCTATGCCTATGTGGCATTCCAGACAGCCTATCTCAAGTGCCATTACCCACGCGAGTTCATGCTGCGCTGTTGACCAGCGTACTGGACAGCACCGCCAAGGTGATTGAATATTCGTCCGAATGCCAGCGCTTGGCATCAAGGTTTTGCCGCCGGATATCAATGTATCCCGCGGCGGCTTTACGGTGGACGGGCAGAGCATCCGCTTTGGCCTGAACGCCGTCAAAAGCGTTGGCCGCGATTTGATTGAAGCGGTCATCAAAGAGCGCGAAAGCCGTCCATTCCGCAGCCTGTACGATTTCTGCAAGCGGATGCGCAGCAACATGCTTAACCGCCGTGCGCTGGAAAACCTGATCAAAGCCGGTGCCTTTGATACCCTGGAACCCAGCCGCCACGGCATGATGGAAAGCGTGGAAACGGTACTGCGCATTGTTGAAAACGATGCCCGCCAGAATCTGGATGGCCAGCTGGATTTGTTCAGCGCCATGGCCGGTGCCGAGGAAGCCCCCCAGAACGATGATTATCAGGTGCCCAACCTGCGTGAGTATGATTCCGGCGAGCTGCTGAAAATGGAAAAAGAGGTCTCGGGCCTGTACCTGTCCGGCCACCCGTTGGATGCTTACCGGGAAAAGATCGAAAAAATCTCCACCTGTACCATCGCTCAGCTGCAGGGAGAGAATGCCAGGGATTTTGATAACCAGACGGTTACCCTGGTATGTACCGTGGTCAAAAACAAGATCATGACCACAAAGTCCAATACGTTGATGGCCTTTACTACCATTGAAGATCTGACCGGCACAATGGAGCTGTTGGTGTTCCCCCGCGTGCTGACCAGCTGCCGTGCGTATTTGCAGGAGAACGCCGTTGTTGTCACCACTGGCCGCGCTTCCGTTAAAGAGGATGAAGGCACCCGCCTGATCGTGGAAAGCGTACTGCCGGTCGATGGTTATGATCCATCCCAAAGCTTGGCCAGAACCGTTCCCAGCGCATCAGCGCGGCAACGGGGGATACGGCTGCCCAAAGCATATGGCTGCTGGTGCTCGCGGGAATGCGCCCAGACTGCACAAGGTGGAAAACCTGCTGCAAAATATTTTTGACGGTCCCACACCCGTATATTTCAAATTTGAAGATTCCGGCCAGCGGGTGCGTGCGCCGCAAAGTATGTGGGCCATGGATCACCCACTGCTGCGCCAGGAGCTGGAACGCATCCTGGGTGCTGACCATGTAAAGTTCACAACGGCACAAGCGGCAAAATAAATCCATGTACTTTGCACGTTTTATCCATAAAATTGGGCCGCTGGTATGGTATAATAGCAGGCAGGGGAGTATGTTAAAAAATAGGCAGGTTGCCCGGTGGTGCGCCGGAAAATGCCTGCCGGGGAAAACCAGTTTTGCGTTTTCTTCATTGGGCCGCTCTGCGCGGCTCAACTATAACAGGAGGACATTTTTATGGCTAAGGAAATCAAAACCATCGGTGTACTGACCAGCGGCGGCGACGCCCCCGGCATGAATGCAGCGGTACGCGCCATTGTCCGCGCAGGCATCTCCAAGGGCTACCGCATGATGGGCATTCAGCGCGGTTATAACGGCCTGATCAACGGCGAATGCTACGAGATGAACGTCCGCAGCGTGTCGGAGATCATCCACCGCGGCGGTACGATTCTGTATACTGCCCGCTGCCTGGAGTTTAAAACCAAGGAAGGCCAGGCCAAAGGCCTTGCACGCTGTAAGGAACTTGGCATTGATGCCCTCGTGGTCATCGGCGGCGACGGTTCTTTCATGGGCGCCCGCGCATTGGCGAACCAGGGCATTCCCTGCGTTGGCATTCCCGGCACCATTGATAACGATATTGCCTGCAGCGAGTATACCATTGGCTATGATACAGCCATGAATACCGCAGTAGAAGCTATTGATAAATTGCGTGATACCACCCAGAGCCATGACCGCTGCAGTGTTGTTGAGGTTATGGGCCACCATGCAGGCTATATTGCGCTGAACGTCGGCATTGCTACCGGTGCTTTGGCTGTGCTGCTGCCGGAGCGTCCGTTCGACTTTGAGCGTGACATTCTCCAGCGTATGCGCCAGACCCAGGTTACCGGCAAAAAGCACTTTATCATCATTGTGTCGGAAGGCGTTACCGATGCCCAGACCCTGGCCAACCAGATCCAGGCTGCAACAGGTGTTGATTCGCGTGCAACTGTTCTGGGCCACATCCAGCGCGGCGGTTCACCTACCGTGCGTGACCGTGTGAATGCTCCCTGATGGGTTACCATGCAGTGGACCTGCTGGATAAGGCATTTATAACCGCGTGGTTGCCCTGTCCGGCGGTAAGATCGTGGATTATGATGTCAACGTGGCATTGTCGATGCACAAATACCTTGACCCGATGGAGATCGAAGTGGCACAGGCGATTTCCATCTGATGCGGTAAGTCCGTGCGGCCCTGTATATGGGCCGCATTTTTTTGTAAAGGTGCATATTTTGCGCCGTGCAGGCAAGAATTTTCGCATAATGAAAAAAAGTTCTTGCATTTTGCTGCACCTTGTGCTACTATACTATAGCAATACACACGCATTGCGTTGTTTTTTTGTGCCTTTTTTGCCGTAACACGTAAAAAGGTTAGAAAACAAGTAGCGATGCGGAGGGTGAAAAAAACTAAATTTTGGAGGAAATTAACTATGGCAGTCGTATCTATGAAACAGCTTCTCGAAGCCGGCGTGCATTTCGGTCATCAGACCCGCCGCTGGAACCCCAAGATGGCAAAGTACATCTTCACCGAGCGCAACGGCATCTACATCATTGACCTGCAGAAGACCGTAAAGAAACTTGATGAGGCTTACAACTTTGTCCGCGATGTTGCTGCTGACGGCGGCGAGATCCTGTTTGTTGGCACCAAGAAGCAGGCTCAGGAGTCCATCCGTGACGAGGCTACCCGCTGCGGCATGCACTATGTCAACGCTCGTTGGCTGGGCGGCATGATGACCAACTTCCGCACCATCCGTAAGCGCATCGACCGTATGGAGCAGCTGAAGACCATGCAGGAAGACGGCACTTTCGACCTGCTGCCGAAGAAGGAAGTTGTTAAGCTGGAGCTGGAGATGGCTAAGCTGGACAAGTACCTGGGCGGCGTTAAGAACATGAAGACCCTGCCGAAGGCTATGTTCATTGTTGACCCGCACAAGGAGCGCATCGCTGTTTCCGAAGCTCGCAAGCTGAACATCCCCATTGTTGCTATCGTTGATACCAACTGCGATCCCGATGAGATCGATTACGTCATCCCCGGCAACGACGACGCTATCCGCGCTGTCAAGCTGATCTCCGGCGCTATGGCTGATGCTGTGCTGGAAGGCAAGCAGGGTAAGCAGGATGCTCCCGCTGCCGAAGAGGCCGCCAAGCTGAATAAGCCCGATCCCGCCCGAAACTGTTTGTACACCTAAATTCAGAAAGGACGAATGAACATGGCTGTTTCTGCAAAGGACGTTATGGAACTGCGCCGCCAGACTGACTGCGGCATGATGGAATGCAAGAAGGCTCTTGTCAAGGCTGATGGCGACATCAATAAGGCTATCGAGATTCTGCGTGAAGAGGGTCTGGCTACTGCCGCTAAGAAGGCTGGCCGTATCGCTGCTGAAGGCATGGTTTACGCTGTTGCCACCGCTAACGGTGCTGTTGTTGTTGAAGTCAACGCTGAGACCGACTTTGTTGCCAAGAACGATAAGTTCGTTGAGTTCACCAAAGATCTGGCCAATGTTGTTGCTGAGCAGAAGCCGCTGATGTTGAGGCTCTGATGGGCTGCAAGATGGGCGAAGGCACTGTTGACGAAGCTCTGAAGGCTCTGATTCTGGTCATCAAGGAGAACATCAAGGTTCGCCGTTTTGCTTCCTATGAGGGCCATTGCGCCGCTTACGTTCACGGCGGCGGCACCCACGGCGTTATCGTTAAGTTCGATACCACCGATGAAGTTGCTGCTAAGCCGGAGTTCGTTGAGTTTGGCAAGGATATTGCAATGCAGATCGCTGCTGCAAACCCGAGCTACCTGAACCGTGAGGCTGTGCCTGCTGAGGCTATCGAGAACGAGAAGAAGATTATCATCGCTCAGATGGCTAACGATCCGAAGGCCGCCAACAAGCCCGACGCTATCAAAGAGAAGATGGCTACCGGCCGTCTGGGCAAGTTCTACAAGGAGAACTGCCTGGTCGATCAGGCTTTCATCAAGGATGGCAACATGGACGTGAACGCCTATGTGAACGCTACCGCTAAGAAGCTGGGCGGCGATATCAAGATCGTCGAGTACACCCACTTCATCAAGGGCGAAGGCCTGGAAAAGCGCGTTGACGACTTCGCTGCTGAAGTTGCCGCCGCTGTTAAGGGTTAATTAGCTGATTGCTTTCTGAAAGAGCACTTTGAGAGTTTACCTCTTAGGGTGCTCTTTTTTGTTTGCTTTTGAGTGGTAAAATTTGGAACGCTATCTCCAGAAAAGCCACCTGTCTTTGTTCAGCTAATCCGATTTTTGTGCCTCTTTCACGCATGTGATTATCCTCAATTTCTGCCAGTATCCTATCCAAAACTCTACCATGACCAATGGCATCGTCCTGATCCGTTCCTTGGCAGCGGCTCTACGCTGATTGCCGGTGAGAAAACAGACCATGTGTGCCGGGGCATTGAGTTTGACCCGAAGTTCGTGGATGTCATCGTGAAGCGGTACGCCTGTTTGCTCTCTTCCATTTTTTCTTTGGCGATCTCAGCACGGTTGATATAATCCTTAATGGCGTTTACGACTAATCTAAATCCTTCAGTAATAGCCCAAATGGCCGCGGCCTGAGCAGCAGTCGTCAACATCTGCAGGCCAATACCTTTAAGGGCGTTTGTCAGTTTGCTTGCGCCGGTTACAGAACTAAAGAAATTCTGCACAGAGATATTAGCCTTGTCTGTGTGAGTTACAAAGTCTTGGAGAATTACAGACGCATTTTTCAAATTATCATTTATAGCGTCCGTCGGATCTTTGCCCTTTTTAACTTCCGACATAAAAGCCTGCAAGGCAACGACATCATTGTCTAAGTCTTTCGCAAGATCATAGTCATTATTGAAATTACCGGTCAGCCAAGAAAATAGAGTTCCTTTTTTTGTGCCGCCCAAAAGATTGGCTTCAGAGAAGCCTTTTCTAAAATCTTCAATAGAATCTTTTGCTCTTTTCCCATTAAGAGTTAAAAAAAGTTCCAGTGTTCAGATCGTTACCTGTTCCAAGCAAGTTAAATAGATTCAAAATCAGGTTGTTCTACTAATTATTGTGTGGTATAATCAGTATAAGGTTATAAAACAACTTGCTTGGGAGGTATAAAAATATGAATTTTAACGAAAGGCGTGATTATGTTTGCCCTGTCTGTGGCAATCATTTCTCTTCTGAAGATTCTTATCCTAGTTGCAATTTTTGTAATAACCATGAACTTATAGCTCGTCCAGTAGGAGAATGGAAGGAAATTAGAGCTGAAGTTAGTAAAATGTCTCCATTAGAATTTCAGGAAAATTCAAAACCAGAACCCTGGGATAAATTTTATATTGACCTTTACGCTGGCAATAAAGAAAAACAAAAAGAGCAAAAAGTGTGGGTTGTATGTAAAGAACTCCTTTACAAAAAGTACGTCTACAACAGCCCCCTCTTTGACAAAGCCAAGTTTGACATGCGTGCCGAGTGGGAATATGAAAACGCCGTAGAGATGGAAGAGAGCTACCGTAAGCGCCAAGAAGAAAAGAACAAACCTCACTGTCCCAAGTGTGGCTGTACCGAGTTCCAGATGGTTCCCCGCAAGTGGTCGCCCCTTACCGGGTTCCTGACGAATAAGGTTGACCGAGTATGCGTGAAGTGTAAGACGAGATATTAAGGATAGTCCTCTTATATATCTAAAAACATAAAAAGGAGTACAAACACTTCTGCAACATATATGACATCCCTATAGTTGCAAAAAACATAAAATAGCCAAAGCAAAATCTCCACCGTCCATAAAACATCACCTCTCAAAAATACCAAAAGCCCCGGCCATTAAAGGTCAGAGCTTATCTTTATTGTATGCTGGTAAAATCAATCGTTCCATGCGGTACATCGTAAATATAAAAGTGGCTTTTTTGTGCTGAAGGTGAAGTCTTTTCTTGTCCAATCCTCCCTAAAGGAATATAATAAAAAAGATAAAATTCAAAAGGAGCTACCGACATGAATTTCACGCAAGACAGCACAGCAACCCAAAAGTCACTCTTTGCACGGTATCAGGAGCATATCACCAGCGCAATTTTTATCGGCCTGGTGCTTGGTATCCTGACCGGGCTTTTCCTGGCAAGCCGCTTTGATGTGGTCCTGACCGTTACCACATTGCTTGGCAGCATTTACATGAATGCGCTGAACATGATGATCTTTCCGCTGGTGTTCTGCTCCATCGTGGTGGGCATTACCAGCATCGGCAACGCCAAAACCACCGGAAAAATCACCGGCGGTGCCATGATATTCTTCCTGTTCACTACAGCGCTGGCAAGCTTTGTGGGGCTGATTATCCCCAGAGCCATCAACCTTGGAAAAGGCGTCCGGTTTGAAATGGCAACCTCCGATATCGAGGCCAGCAAAATGATCAGCATTCTTGACACCGTCAAAGACCTGATTCCCGCCAATCCGGTGGCTGCTTTTGCCAACGGCAATATGCTGCAGGTGCTGACTTTTGCGGTTATCATTGGCTTTACCCTTGTTGCAATCGGCGAAAAAGGCGAGCCGCTGCTGAAAGTGATTGAATCCGGCAACGAGGTTTGCCTGAAAATCATCAGCACCGTGATGTACTTTACCCCCATCGGCGTTTTCTGCACCATTGTTCCGGTGGTGGAAGCCAACGGCACGGAAACCATTCTTTCCCTCACAACCCTGCTGGTCGTTCTTTATGTTACCTTCTTCTCATTTGCCGCTATCGTGTATGGCAGTTCCGTCAAGTTCCTTGGCAAGGCAAGCCCGGCAAAGTTTGTTAAAGCCTGCCTGCCGGCAGCTCTGAACGCCTTTGGCACCTGTTCCAGTTCGGCCACCATCCCCCTCAGCAAGCAGTGCATGGAGGACAAGATGGGCGTATCCGATAAAATCACCAGTATCGCTATCCCTCTGGCGCAACGGTCAACATGGATGCTGTTTCCATCGTGTTGTCGTTCATGATCGTGTTTTTCGCCAACGCCTGCGGCGTTGAGGTCAGTACCTCCATGATGATTGTGATCCTGCTGGCAAATGTGATCTTGTCCGTGGGCACCCCCGGCATCCCCGGTGGTGCAATCGCTTCGTTCGCCGCGCTGGCTACCATGGCGGGTCTCCCGGCTGGCGTGATGGGCGTTTATATCAGCATCAATACTCTATGCGATATGGGCGCTACCTGCGTGAACGTTATTGGCGATATGGCAGGCTGCGTGGTGCTGAAAGAGAAAATTAAGCTGGATGACTGACACAGTTCCCACAAAACAAAATAACAAGTTACATTTGGGCGGCAGCGACGAAAAACAACTGCCCGCCTTTTTGCTGCCTGCTTTGCTTTCAGCGGAAAAAGATGCTAAAATAAAGCAGTTGAAAAATCACACCGGAAGGGGAGCGCACAAAAACGCAAGATGGACGATAAAATAAAGAATACCTCAAAGCCCGGCGTGGCATATTATCATCTGCCGGGGCTGTTTGAATTTTATGGGCTGTACCGCATGTTCCTGCCGCTGTTCTATCATCACAGAGAATATTTTTACAACTGGTGCGCCATCGGCTCCATTTATGGGGCCCTGGGCGACTGCATCTGGGGTGGCGGCCGCACAAGTTTTGGCGTGCAGGACCCCGAAGATGTTATGGATCTGATGCGCGAATATGGGATATCCGCCCGGCTGACATTCAGTAACTCACTGCTGCGTGAAGAACACCTGGCGGACATAAAGTGCAACGCCCTGTGTAAGCTGTTTGAAAATAGCGGCGGCGCACAAAACGGCGTTATTGTCCATTCGGACTTGCTGCTCAGATATCTGGAAAGCCGTTATCCGGGGCTTTACTTTGTTTCATCTACAACCAAGGTGCTCACGGAATTCCCGCAGTTACAGGCGGAATTGAATCGGGATGACTTCCGCTATGTTGTGCCGGATTTCCGGTTAAATAAAGAATTTGAACAGCTGAACAACCTGCCCCAGCCCCAGAAAGATAAAGTGGAATTCCTTTGCAATGAATGCTGCTGGTTTGGCTGCAAGGACAGAAAGCGCTGCTATGAAAATGTAAGCCGTAAAAACCTTGGCGAAACCTGCCCCGACCACCGCTGCGCAGCCCCTGGCGCACAGGAAGGGTATCGCTTTTCAAAAGCAATGGACAACCCCGGTTTTATTGGCATCCAGGATATTCAAAATATCTATCTGCCATGGGCTTTTCCAACTTCAAAATTGAGGGCCGTGGGCTTGGCAGTGCCTTAATTTTGGAGTTTCTGCTTTACTATATGACAAAGCCAGAATACCAGCTGCGCGTCCGCGAAGAAATTTATCTCAATAATATGCTAGACCTGTTCTGAATGGGGAAACGGCGCAATCGCTTTATTCAATAAATGTCAGTTTAGCACAGAAAAATTCTGGAATCCTCTTGCTCTCATGCTACATGAGGGACGTATACGCAAAGTATCCCTTAAAAATAAAAAAGCAAATCGAAAGTGAGACATGATGATCGAATGAATGATTTTGTTTATAACAGCGGCGTACGGATTATTATGCGATTGCGGAAAACTTGAACCGAACAGAATCCGAAAACCTGAACGGAAACCACATTCTTGCAGGCGGGCTGGCACGATTTGCGATATAATAGACAGCATACAAATCGAAGAGAGGGGAATGTTTTGATGAAACTGCAAAAAGGCCGCCCGATGGATACTACGGGCAGATTGGCCAAAGAAACCCGTACCTATGATTTACTGGATAGTCTTGGGATCGAATATAACCGCATTGACCATGCCCCGGCCATGACGATGGAAGTCTGCCAGGAAATTGACAAAACGCTGCAGGCGGTCATCTGCAAAAATCTTTTTCTTTGTAACCGTCAGGAAACCGCGTTTTACCTGCTGATGATCCCGGATACCAAGGTGTTCCACACCAAGGATCTATCCGCCCAGATCCACTCCGCGCGCCTGTCCTTTGCCAAGCCGGAATATATGGAAAAGTTCCTTGATATCACTCCCGGCTCGGTCAGTGTGCTGGGCTGATGAACGATACCGAAAACCATGTGCAGCTTTTGATCGATGAAGATGTGCTGAACAGTGAATATGTGGGCTGCCACCCCTGCATCAATACTTCCAGCCTGCGCCTGCGCACAAAAGACCTGGTGGAAACCATTTTGCCCGCCATCCACCATGAATTTGTCCGGGTTAAACTGTAATTCCGTGGGGGTAAAGCAGAATGATTTTGATTATGGCAAAATGATGTGATGGCTTCGCCGATTTCTTACACATAAACCACTTTACAATCCAGAGTTATACCATATAGTGGTGCAACCGGCCAGGGGAGCTTTGCTTTTTTGAGTGATTCAAAAAGTGAAGTGTCCCTGGCATTCTTTTTGCCTTTTTCCGTGCTGCAGCAGGCAAAACTTACCGTAATACCGCAGTTGGTGCCAGGGGGCGCACGGCCAAATGCCACATACAGCACGCTGCCCCGCGCCGGAATGCGGCGTAACGTTAGCAGCCAACGGCATGGATGCGGCGCGCACTTTAACCTTGTTACTGACCATACCTCGTTTTATGAGCGTTACGGCTGGCAGTTTTACTGCATGGTGCAGGGCGATGGCGAGGAAGAGCCCTCGCGGCTGTATATCCATACGATGTAAAGCGTGTTATTGTTCGCTGTGCCCCGCAAGATGTCTGTAAGGTGCGATGCCCTCATTGCGCCGAGGAAGAACCCGAACGATTTATCATCCTCCCCAATAAAAGCATAAACAAAAAGCGGCGTGAACCCAATCACGCCGCTTTTTTAATCGTTAATGCAGATGATAAATATCGGATCGTCCCAATTATACGAAACCAAGCAATCTCTCTTAATACTCCGTCTTGCGGAACTTCAGGCTGCCGTTATCGCCCATTTCGTCCACAATGGCCAAGCTGGCCAGTTTGTAACCCTCGCGGCGCAGCTCGTCGCCGCCCGGCTGGAAGCTTTTTCAATGCAGATGCCGATACCCGCCACACTGGCTCCGGCCTGCTGGCAGACATCCAACAGACCGCGCATGGCCTTGCCGTTTGCCAAAAAGTCATCCAGAATCAGCACACGGTCGTTGGGACCAAGGAACTTCTGGGCCAGGGTGATATTGTAATCTTTGCCGTAAGTATAAGAATGTACCGTGGAAGTGTACACATCGCCATCAATGTTTTTGCTTTTGGCCTTTTTGGCAAACACCACGGGCACATCAAAGTGGCGGGCCGTCATGCAGGCAATCGCAATGCCGGATGCCTCAATAGTCAGGATCTTGTTTACTCCGTCATCCTTAAAAATGCGGTAAAACTCCTCGCCGATTTTATCCAGCAGGTCAACATCCAGCTGGTGGTTCAAAAAGCAGTCAACTTTCAGCACATTACCCGGGCGGACCTGCCCATCGCGCAGAATGCGGTCTTCCAAAAGCTTCATCGTAAGATACCCCTTTCATGTTTACCAACTATTATGCCTAATTCCGCCGCGTTTTTTCAACCCTTAAAACCAGGTTTTTCATTTTTTTATTACAAACTTTGTCAATATGGTAGTTTGATAATATTTTATAACCAAACTTTGTGCAAAACCGCCACAAAGGCTTTGGATTCTATCTGCAATTTATGCCGATATTCCGTATTGAAGATTTGCCAACTTAGCGGTATACTTTAATTTAAATTACAGTTATGGGCTGTGCAACCCGTTCCGGCAGGCGTTTGCCCGCCGGAGGCTGTAAATCATTAGGAGGGAATAACAATGAACAAAAAGGTCATCAGTGCAATGTTGGCTGCTTCCATGGCTGTCAGCCTGGCCGCCTGCGGTTCCACCGCTACTTCCGAAGCTACTTCCACTGTCTCTTCCGAGACTTCCAGCACCGTCGCTTCCGGCGAGTCCGCTGCTTCCGGCTCCTACACCGGCACCCCCATCAAGGTTGGCGGCATCGGCCCCATCACCGGCGCTGCTGCAACTTACGGCAATGCTGTTAAGAACGCCGAAGAACTGGCTGTCAAAGAGATCAACGCCGCAAACGGCAGCGATGTTTTTGACTGGAAGTTCGAGGACGATGAGCACGATGCTGAAAAGAGCGTCAACGCTTACAACTCCCTGAAAGACTGGGGCATGCAGGTTCTGGCTGGCCCCGTTACTACCACCCCGACCCTGGCAGTTGCTGCTGAGAGCGTCAACGATAACATGTTCGTTCTGACCCCTTCTGCCTCTGCACAGACCGTTATCGAAACCGGCGACAATGTCTTCCAGATCTGCTTCACCGACCCCAACCAGGGTGTTGCATCCGCTGACTACATTGCCGAGAACGCTCTGGCTACCAAGATCGGCGTCATCTATGACTCTTCTGACGCTTACTCTTCGGGCATTTACGCCAAGTTCAAGACCGAAGCTGAGAGCAAGGGCCTTGAGATCGTCACTGCTGAAGCTTTCACCAGCGACAACAAGAGCGACCTGTCCACCCAGGTTGCCAAGTGCCAAGAAGCTGGCGCTGAGCTGGTGTTCCTGCCCATCTACTACACCGAGCTTCTCAGATCCTGACCACCGCCAACAAGACTGGCTATGAGCCCATCTTCTTCGGCTGCGATGGCATGGATGGCATCCTGGATGTTGAGGGCTTTGATACCTCCCTGGCTGAGGGCCTGATGCTGCTGACTCCGTTCGCTGCTGACGCTCAGGATGAAAAGACCCAGGCATTTGTTTCCGCTTACGTTGCCGCTTACGGCGAAACCCCGAACCAGTTCGCTGCTGACGCATACGACGTTATCTACAGCATGTACCAGGCAGTTCTGGAAACCGGCATCACCGGCGATATGGATGCCAGCGAGATCTGCGAGCAGCTGAAGACCGGTTACACCAGCATGACCTTTGACGGCTTGACTGGTACCGGCATGACCTGGGATGCTTCCGGCGCTGTTTCCAAGGCTCCTAAGGCTGTTGTGATCAAGGATGGCGCTTACGCCGCTATGTAATCTCTGCACAAAAGCAGGGGACCGCGTGCTGAAAGGCATGCAAAATTGAGTTTTGGCCAATGGGGGCTGCTGATTTACCATGTCAGCAGCCCCCATTTTGTTGCGCGCAGAGAAAAAAGTGACAGAAAGTGCATGTTTTAGCCAAAAATACGTATCTTTTGCGCTTTAAGGCATTGTACTGTGCGGACAGATGTGTTAATATTATATACATATTTTGTTTTTCCGCTGTGCAATAATCAGGTGGTGTGCGCCGCCTTGGTGTGGAAGAACAAGGGAAAAAATAGAGTGAGGTGTTCTGCACAATGCAATTTCTATCCTATCTGATCAATGGCATCAGCTTGGGCAGTGTGTACGCGCTGATCGCATTGGGGTATACCATGGTTTATGGTATTGCCAAAATGCTGAACTTCGCCCATGGCGATGTCATCATGATTGGCAGCTATGTGATCTTTTTCGCATTC
>ENA-OPZM01000115-OPZM01000115.1-human-gut-metagenome-genome-assembly--contig:-NODE-115-length-33304-cov-2.174549_pt1 | contig 33304 bp, 51 predicted proteins | sample MGYA00242478_ERZ504493 | MGnify/ENA primary metagenome ERZ504493 (study PRJEB26092, sample SAMD00036227) | human gut metagenome | host: Homo sapiens | study: EMG produced TPA metagenomics assembly of... | reverse complement strand
TTTAGGATTGACTGCTTTTTTTCTTACCTAAATTTCAGATTGGAGTGATGAAATGAATGATATTTTTAAGGATATGCAGGCAAAAGTCGGCTGTGATTATATTTCTGACCTGCCCTCTTACAAAACGTAAGGTATGGCATGAAATGAAACGACTGAACCCTGCCGATTATGAAGAAAAGCAGTTGGAAGATTTTTCAAAGTATGTGTTTGGTATGTCGTACCAGACCTTAAAAAGACACATGCTGGGAAGCGTGATGGTATATCATTGAGGGAAAAAGAAGCACAGATAAAAAGCGGAACGATGGTATCGACACAGTCAGCGGTAAAATGGCAGTCTGCCAGCTCTATGACAAGAAGAACAGTCAAGGAAAGAATATCAAGAGGACTACTGAAAAATGACCCGTTGGATATGAGGGGCTGGTGCGAGAACTGATTAACAAGTATCACATGGACAAGTTACTGAACATCACACCACATTTATTCCGACATACTTACTGTACAAATATGACAAACAGAGGAATGAACTCAAAAACTCTCCAATATCTCATGGGACACGCTAACATAACCATGACACTTGGCTGTGACGCACACGGTACATTTCAGTCTGAAAAAGTGGAGCTGAAAAGACTGGCTTGTTAATATCGGAGCTTATATATACTACTCATTTACTACTTTTGGTTGCATTTTCATGCTGGTAAATGCCAGCTTATCAACTTATGAAAAGATAATCAGAAATTTAGTAAGCTTTTTAGTTAAAAAGACTTACAATTCATTTGACAAAAACCATTCAAGAATTTGTAAACTCTTTCTATTTTTGCTATAATGAGTGTTGTAGAAAAACTTAGGAGAAAATTATTCATGACAACATTTCTTTGGATTTTGTTAGTTTTGGTTGCCCTTCTTGGCGGCCTTGTTGGTGGCGTTTTTATTGCTCGTAAACAGTTTGAAAAGGAAATTGGTGAACACCCACGTTTGACGCCTGAAGCGATCCGTGAAATGATGAGCCAAATGGGTCAAAAACCTAGCGAAGCTAAGATTCAACAAACTTATCGTAACATTATCAAACAATCAAAAGCAGCTGCAACCAAAGCTAAAAAATAATCTTTAAGCTTTGGTTTGAAAAAATAATTGTCAATTGCTGTGATTGGTGTCGTTGATATTCCAAAAAGTCAGTCTTTTGGCTAAGATTTTCGAGCACAGAGCTCAGAAATGAATAACTCAGTTGGCTCACCAACTGAGTTTTTTCTAAGTCCATGATTAGAAAGAAGATTCTATGGATAATAGACCAATTGGTTTTTTAGATTCTGGAGTTGGTGGCTTAACAGTTGTACGTGAGTTAATGCGTCAGCTGCCACATGAAGAAATTGTATATATTGGAGATTCTGCTAGAGCACCGTACGGTCCTAGACCTGCTGAACAGATTCGCGAATACACTTGGAATTGGTTAATTTTCTCTTGACACAAAATGTTAAGATGATTGTATTTGCTTGCAATACTGCAACAGCAGTCGCTTGGGAAGCAGTTAAGGAAAAACTGGATATTCCTGTTTTGGGAGTTATTTTGCCAGGTTCTAGCGCAGCCATTAAATCAACTCGCAATGGAAAAATCGGTGTGATTGGAACGCCGATGACAATCAAGTCGGATATTTATCATCAAAAAATAAAATCATTGGCACCGCAAATGAACGTTACAAGCCTCTCTTGTCCTAAATTTGCTCCTCTTGTAGAATCTAACGAAATGACATCAAGTGTTGCTAAAAAAGTTGTTTATGAAACGTTAGCACCGCTTGTTGGTAAAGTCGATACATTAGTGCTCGGATGTACACACTATCCTTTACTTCGTCCGATTATTCAAAACGTAATGGGACCGAATGTCAAACTTATTGATAGTGGGGCTGAATGTATTCGTGATGTATCGGTTTTGTTAAATTACTTTGAAATTAATCGCAGTCGCACACAAGATGATGTGACTCATGCGTTTTACACAACAGCAAGTAGCCAGAGTTTCAAAGAAATTGCTGTGAATTGGCTTGCTAAAGATATTGATGTGCAACACGTCGATTTGAAAAAGCTGAACAAATAGAAATAGGATTGTAATAAATGACTGATAAAATTTATGAGTATAAAGATGCGGAAAATTGGTTTCTTGGTGAATGGGGCGGATTTAATGCCATTTCAGGTTTAGGAAATGTTTGCGATGATGCCGTGTATGAATTAAGTCAACAACTGGCTAAATTGAACACAAGCAAGTGTTGTGGCAATTGCCACGGAGATTGTCATTCCGATGATAGAAATGGTTATAATGTGACTGTTGTGAAAAAATCATCAGATTTTCAATTGATTCGTTTTGTCGCTGATATGATTAATCAAGAAACAAATCGCAAGCTTGAAGTGACACAACGTGCGGGAGCAGTGATTGTTACGGAAGCTGAACAATTGCTCTTGGTTCATTTGCCAGAAAACGGTGTTGAAGCAGCGGCTTTCTTTGGACAAACTTCTGAAGCTGACTTTGGTGATACGATTTTGATTGCAACACGTAATGAAGGCAAGACCAAAGAATTCCGTAAGATGTTTGAAAAAATCGGTATCAAGGTTGAAAATCTTAATGATTATCCTGATTTACCAGAAGTTGAAGAAACTGGCATGAGCTTTGAGGAAAATGCACGTTTGAAAGCTGAAACCATTTCAAAATTGATAGGAAAAATGGTCTTGGCAGATGATTCAGGATTGAAGGTTGATGCTCTTGGCGGACTTCCTGGGGTTTGGTCAGCTCGTTTTTCTGGACCAGATGCGACAGATGAATCAAATAACGCCAAACTACTTCATGAGCTGGCTATGGTATTTGACCATAAAGACCGTTCTGCACAATTCCATACTACTTTGGTGGTTGCAGCACCAGACAAAGACAGTTTAGTTGTTGAAGCTGACTGGCCAGGCTATATTGCAATGGAAGCAAAAGGCGATAATGGCTTTGGCTATGACCCATTGTTTATGGTCGGTGAAACTGGACGTCACGCAGCTGAATTGACTGCTGAAGAAAAAAATAATATTTCGCACAGAGGATTGGCTGTTAAGAAATTAATGGAGGCATTCCCAGTATGGCAAACAAAACAATAATTGTAATGAGTGACTCTCATGGCGACCGTGAGATTATCAATGATATTAAGACAAAATACCAAGGGGAAGTAGATGCTATTTTCCACAATGGTGATTCTGAATTGCCAAGTTCGGACACGATTTGGGAAGGTATCAAGGTGGTTCGTGGTAACTGTGACTATGACAATGGTTATCCTGAAAGATTAATCACTTATCTCGGTGATGTTGTTGTGGCACAAACACATGGTCATCTTTATAATATTAATTTTACGTGGGATAGATTGGATTTATTTGCCCAAGAAGCGGATGCTGATATTTGCCTTTATGGTCATCTACATCGTCCAGCAGCTTGGCGCAATGGCAAAACAATCTTTATCAACCAGGTAGTGTTTTACAACCACGTGGTGATGTGAAAGAAAAACTCTATGCCAAAATTGACATTACTGATGATAAGATTAAGGTAAATTATTACACACGTAATCACGACCTTTTCCATGTACTTTCTAAGGAATTTGACAGATGATAGCAAAAGAATTTGAAGAGTTTCTTCTCAGTCATTTGGAACATTATTTGATTCCAGCAGAGGATTTAGCTATTTTTATTGATACTCATAATTCTGACCATGCTATGCTTTTATTAGCTAACAATGGTTATTCGCGTGTTCCGGTTATTACTAAAGAGAAAAAATATGTTGGAACCATTAGCATTGCGGATATTATGTCTTATCAAGCCAAAAATCAGTTGACAGACTGGGAATTAGCTCAAACAGATATTGGTAAAATGGTAAATACTAAAATGGAAACGATTAGTGAAACGTCAAATTTGACGGATATTATGCATCTTTTGGTAGATTATCCATTTTTACCTGTTTTAGATAAAAATGACCAGTTTTTGGGCATTATTACTCGTAAATCGATTCTAAAGGCGGTGAATAGCCTTTTACACGATTTCACTGATTATTACACGATTACTCCGAAAGATGATTGATTTTATCCAAGATTTTATTGATAGCAAGCCCTTATCTGAAAATACAAAGAATGCCTATTTTTATGATTTGCAACAATTCGTTGAAGCTATTGATGGCAAAGTTAGCAAAGAAAAGCTGGCATTGTATGAACACTCTTTGTCACTTTTAAAAGCTTCGGCTAAAAAACGAAAAATTTCAGCGGTCAATCAGTTTCTGTATTTTATTATGAAAGACAGACCGACCTGGACCATTTTTTACAAGTTGAGTAATAAAAGAGAAAATCACCAACAAAACCAGTTGAACTGGCGCTTTTGGATTATCGTTCTTTTTATCAGGAAACGAATTGTCAAACAGGGCAGCTAATTGCGCTTTTGATGATTGAGCTTGGTTTATCACCAAGTGACATTCAACAGTTAAAAATTGCTGATTTTGATTTGACTTTTGCTGTTTTGCGCGTGCAAAGAGCAGGCTTAGTGAGGGTTTTAGAGCTTCCTGAAAAATTATTGCCTTATGTGGCAGCAAGTTTTTCAGAGAATCAGCTTTATCTTTTTGACAATCAAGGACAACCTTATTCACGTCAATGGTTTTTCAATCAACTAAAATCATTTTTAGCAACCTTGGATTTAGATTACTTATCTGCGCAGGCAATTCGCAAGCAGTACATTTTGCATCAAAAAGCAGCAGGTAAATCAATATTGGAGGTTAGTCGTAATCTGGGCCTTAAAAGTCCAGTGACTTTAGAGAAATTTTATAAATAATGGATATTAAGTTAAAAGATTTTGAAGGTCCTCTTGATTTGCTTTTGCATTTGGTTTCAAAGTACCAAATGGATATTTATGATGTGCCGATTGTAGAAGTTATTGAGCAATATTTGGCTTATATTTCAACCTTGCAAGCCATGAAATTGGAAGTGGCTGGTGAATATATGGTTATGGCAAGTCAGCTGATGTTGATTAAAAGCCGTAAGCTTTTGCCAAAAGTTGTCGAGGCAGAGCCAGAAGAAAATGACCCTGAACAAGAATTGCTGACCCAAATTGAGGAATATCGCCGCTTTAAAGCGATTAGTGAGGAACTGTCAGCGCAGCACGACGAACGTGCTAAATTTTATTCAAAACCAAAGCAAGAATTAATTTTTGAAGATGCTGTGTTAACACACGATAAGACGGTCATGGATTTGTTCTTATCGTTTTCGCATGTCATGGCTGAAAAACAAAAAGAATTAAAAAATAGCAATACAGTTATCGAACGTGATGATTATCGCATTGAGGACATGATGACAATCATTGTGGAACGTCTTAATGCGACAAAAACTAGTGCTGACAACCGTTTTTCGTGAATGCCAGACACTTCCTGAAATGATTACCATTTTTTTGGCAACCTTGGAATTAATCAAAGTTCACGAAGTTGAGGTTGAACAAGAAAAAAATTTTGGTGACATTGTTTTACGAAGTGTTAGCTAAGCTGTCAAATCTTGTAGAAGGCATTTAGCAAAAGAAGATTAAGAAAGGAAGTTACATGAACTATTTAGCTCAGATTGAAGCCCTCCTTTTTGTGGCAGGTGAAGAGGGATTGAGCTTGCGACATTTGGCTAGTATGGTTAATTTAACACCGACAGCTCTCCAACAACAATTGGAAAAATTAGCCCAAAAATATGAAGTAGATGAGACATCAAGCCTCTGTCTGATTGAAACCGCAGGTAATTATAAAATTGTAACGAAGGAAATCTTTGCTGGCTTACTACGAGAGTTTGCTAAAGCACCTGTCAACCAAAGTTTATCACGTGCGAGTTAGAAGTTTTGTCCATTATTGCTTATAAACAACCTATTACACGTATTGAAGTTGATGATATTCGTGGGGTGAATTCAAGCAGCGCTATTAGCAAATTGATGGCTTTGGGACTGATTACAGAAGCAGGGAAAAAAGAAGTTATTGGTCGTCCAAATCTATATGCGACAACTGATTATTTCTTAGATTTCATGGGCATTAACGACTTGAGTGAATTAATCGACGTTTCCAATATTGAGTTGGTCGATGAGGAAATGACCCTTTTTGATAATTCTGGCTTGCCTGAAGAAGGTTAGACAGTCGCTAAAAATAACGAAATACTGTAAAATAACAATAAAATCAATTGGTATTTTATAGCATGTAGTAAAGGAAAGAGAATGAGAATTAATAAATATATTGCCCATGCGGGAGTTGCTAGTCGTCGAAAAGCTGAGGAGCTTATCAAAAAAGGCTTGATAACGATTAATGGTAAGGTGGTTACAGAACTAGCAACAACGGTCAAATCTGGCGATGTTGTTGAGGTTGAGGGCTCACCGATTTATAATGAGGAAAAGGTTTATTATCTTCTTAATAAGCCTCGTGGTGTTATTTCAAGTGTTTCAGATGAAAAAGGTCGTAAAACAGTTGTTGATTTGCTGCCAAATGTTACCGAACGCATTTATCCTGTTGGACGTTTGGACTGGGATACAACTGGGCTTTTGATTTTGACTAATGATGGTGATTTTACAGATGAAATGATTCACCCACGTAATGAAATTGACAAAGTCTATTTGGCGCGTGTTAAAGGCATTGCAACGAAGGAAAACTTGCGCCCATTGACACGTGGTGTGGAGATTGATGGTAAAAAGACAAAACCAGCACGCTACAATATTGTCAAAGTTGACCCTGAAAAAAATCGTTCAGTCGTTGAGTTAACTATCCACGAAGGACGCAATCATCAAGTCAAGAAAATGTTTGAATCTGTTGGACTTTTGGTGGATAAATTGTCTCGTACACAGTTTGGAACGCTTGATTTGGCAGGACTTCGTCCAGGCGAATCACGTCGTCTCAACAAAAAGGAAATCAGTCAATTGCATAATCTGGCTGTCAATAAACAAAAATGATGAAAAAAGTCTTATTGCTCTTGTGAAATGGTATCAAAAACGGATTTCACCCATGTCACCGCCGTCATGTCGCTATCGCCCAACGTGTTCTAATTACATGATTGGCGCGATTGAAAAGCATGGTTTAAAAGGTGTTTTAATGGGAATTGCACGTATTCTACGTTGTCATCCATTTGTGACAGGTGGTGATGACCCAGTTCCAGACTATTTTACGCTTCGACGCAATAAAGATTTTCGCACAAAGAAAGAGGAAGGCTAAAGCTTTCCTCTTTTCGTTATTTAATATTTTGACCAAGTTCTTGGAATGAAGAGTAGTAACATTGGGTAAATTTCCAAACGCCCAGCAATCATAGCAAAAGACATGATTAATTTTGAAAATGGGCTAAAGATAGCAAATGTATCACTAGTACCAAGCATTGGTCCGATATTATTGAAGGTTGAAGCAGCAGCGCTGACAACGACCATAAAGTTATTACTATCTAACGATAAGATTAAAATGAGTCCAACCAACAGTGTGATGTAGAGTGAAAAATACTTCAAGACACCACGTTGCGTTTCTTTGTCAAGTGGTTGATGATTGACATGGAGAGTCATAATGCGATTAGGGTAAAGCTTGATAAAACTTGATTTCTTGAGATTTTGGTTAAAATCAATGCTCGCATAACTTTGAGCCCACCAGCCGTAGAACCAGCCGAGCCACCGATAACCATCAGAATGAGCAGGATAACTTGAGAAAAGAGCGGCCAGACGGTTAAATCAGTAATTCCGAATCCTGTTGTCGTAATTACATTAGCAACTTCAAATAGTGCATTTTCCAATCCTTTACCAGCACTTGCATATAGCCCACCAACATTGAGCCAAATAAGCGCCGTAGCAATGACAATGATGCCGATATATGTTCTTAGTTCTTCATCTTTAAAGAATGCTTTGAATTTACGAAGGAGTAGGAAATAATACAAGTTGAAGTTGATTCCGAAAAGAAGAACAGCAACAGAGACAATATTGGTAATGAGTGAGCTGTTATAGTGAGCAATCGAATCATTATAAACAGCGAAGCCACCAGTACCTGCACAGCCCATGGCTGTAACGATACTATCATATATTGGCATGCCGGCTATTTTTAAAATAATAGCAAGTACAACGAACATTGTCAGGTAAATAATGTATAAAATCTGTGCCGTTTCTTTTAATTTGGAAACCACTTTACCAAAAACAGGTCCAGGGACTTCAGCTCGCATGACTTCGAGGTGGCTATTTTTACTATTTTCCATAATGGCTAGCGCGAAAACAAGCACTCCCATACCACCGATTAAGTGGCGAAACTTCGCCAAAAAAGAAGTGAGTGCGTTAAGACGCTGACATCAGGTAAAATGGTTGCTCCCGTTGTTGTAAATCCTGAGCTCATTTCAAAGAAGGCATCGATGATGCTTGGAATTTGCCCAGATAAGACAAAAGGCAGTGCTCCGAAGAAAGACCAGAGTATCCAACAAAGAGCGACAATCAATAACCCTTCCTTGGTATAAATGTGGTAATTTTTAGGCTTGAAAGCAGACCCCAGCAAACCAAGAATAAGAAGGATACCAATTGTAATGCCAATACTGTTGAGCACACGCAATGGCTCACTATAAATAATGGCGACCAACATTGGTACAAGTAGAAGTGCCGCTTCAATTAAGAGTAATTTTGAAAGGAGGTAACGAACCATACTTCTATTCATAACTTACCTCGCTAACAAATCATAAATGCGTGTGATGTTTTTCAAGAAGGTAACAACGACAATTTTATCACCAACTTGTAGAACATCTTCACCTGTAGGATAGATTGTTTTTCCTTTGCGGATGATGGCAGCAATCAAAATATTATCTCTGAATTTCAATGATGATAGGCTCTTACCAGCCATTTTATTGGATTCACGAATTTCAAATTGCAAGGATTCAATGCGTCCGTTGGCAATATGGTGCATGGCATCAAGGTTTGAATCTTGTGCATTAACACGTCCGCGAATGAAGTGCATCATGGTATCAACAGCGATACTTTTTGGTGTGACAATACTTGAGAATTGACTGGTATCAATAATCTCAAGCAAACTTGTACGGTTGACTTTGGTAATATTTTTTTGCACTCCCAAGGTTTCAAGGAACATTGAAGTGATGATATTTTCTTCGTCAACTCCTGTCAAGGTAGCAACAGCATCAAAGTTTTCAACGCTTTCTTCCAATAACACACTTTTGGCAGTACCATCACCTTGAACAACATGTACATCAGGAAACTCTTGGCTAAACAGTTCAGCACGTTCCTGATTGTTTTCAATCACTTTAAGATTGATTCTTGTATGTTTTAAGATGTTGAGGAGATAGTATGCGATTCGTCCTGCGCCGATAATCATCAGATTTTTAATGATTTTGGTTTTGACAAAGTTGTGGAAGAGAATCATTCCACACGATTTCCTGTGACAAAAATCTTATCTCCCGTTTTGAGAATGGCATCACCATCTGGAATAATCAGCTTACCTTGGCGTTCAATGGCACAGATGACAATATTGCCAAATTTCTTTCGGAATTGGCTAAGTGTCATTTGACAAAGCTTACTGCCGTCAGCAATCATAAATTCCATTAACATGACGCGACCGTTGACAAAGTGTTCTACGGAAAGTGCATTTGGAAAATCAACTGAGTTGGCAATGTAGCGAGCAGTTAGCAACTCTGGATTGACAACAAGTGAAAAACCAAGAAAGTCTTTATCTTTAAAATAGGCGTTAGAGTATTCTGGATTGCGCACACGAACAACGGTTTCTTTAGCTCCCATTTTTTTAGCCAAAACAGCTGAAATCATATTGACTTCATCTTTGGCAGTTAGGGCGATAAAGATATCACAGTTGCTAACATCTGCTTGTTCGAGAATTTTAAAATTGGCTCCGTTACCAACAATCCCCATAATATCTTGACGTTTGGTGATGTTTTTTAAAACGGATTCTTTCTCTTCAATTAAGACAACATCGTGTTTTTCTTCAACAAGGGAGCGACAAAGTGCGGTACCAACCTTACCTCCGCCGACAACAATTATTTTCATTCTTACCTCCGAAATGTATCACCCCTATAATACTCTTTTTTTTCTAAAAATACTAGCTATTTAATCATTTGTAACCCCTTTCTTTATAGAGCTGTTTTCCTATTTAAAAAGAATGGTTGAGATAGATTCTGTATTTTTGAAAAATTTACAGAAGGTAACATTGATTGTTAAAATTATATAACATTTTTACAAAATACTTGCTAAATGAGAAGGGGAGAATTATAATAAATCGTTATCTAATTTTAGGGAGAATTTCAATGCTTGAAAAGTTAAGAAATGTTTTTATCGGTAATCCATTAAAATCAGCTGGCGAGTCTGATGAAGAACATTTATTGTCTAAATCACAAGCGTTAGCGATGTTATCGAGCGATGCTCTTTCATCTATTGCCTATGGACCAGAACAAGTTATCTTAGTTTTAACAACGATTTCTGCGGCAGCTATTTGGTGGTCTCTACCGATTGGATTATTGGTTTTGGTATTGTTAGCTAGTTTGACAATTTCTTACCAACAAGTTATTCACGCCTATCCAAAAGGTGGCGGAGCATATATGGTTTCGACTGAAAATCTATCGCCAAGCATGGGCTTGATAGCTGGTGGTAGTCTTTTGGTTGATTACATGTTGACGGTAGCAGTATCCGTAGCATCTGGTGCCGATGCAATTACATCAGCTTTTCCTGCTATTAAAGAATTTAATCTGGAAATTTCTATTGTATTGGTTCTAATTTTGATGTTTATGAATTTGCGTGGTTTGCGTGAATCAGCGACCTCGCTGATGATTCCAGTTTACCTTTTCATTGTCAGCATCCTTTTCTTAATTGGCTACGGAGGCATTCAAATTGCAACGGGGCACCTTGCTTATAGTGCAACAGCACATGTTGGCAAAGTTGTTCCTGGGGTGTCGTTGATTCTTTTACTAAGAGCTTTCACAAGCGGTTCGGCTTCCCTTACTGGTGTTGAAGCTATTTCAAATGCGGTGCCATTTTCAAAAAGCCTAAAGAAAAAAATGCTGCTGGTACGCTTGCTATCATGTCAATCATTTTAGGTGTTATGTTTGCAGGTATCACTTTCTTAAACTATTGGTTGGGCATTTTGCCAACAGCACATGTGACTGTTTTGGCGCAAATTGCTCAAAAGGTCTTTGGAGATTCAGCAATTGGAAACGCACTTTTCTATATTTTCCAGTTGTCAACAGCACTTATCTTAGCCGTAGCTGCTAATACTGGTTTTTCAGCCTTTCCAATGTTATCTTTCAACATGGCTAAAAATAAATACATGCCACATCTTTTCATGGAAAAAGGAGCCCGTTTAGGCTATTCTAATGGAATTATTACCTTGGCAGGCGGAGCAATTGTTTTGCTCTGTATTTTCAATGGATCAACAGAACGTCTTATCCCACTTTATACAATTGGTGTTTTTATTCCATTTGCTCTTTCACAAACTGGTATGGTCATCCATTGGAAACGCAAATTTGGTAAAGGGTATTTGAAACATTCGCTTGCTAATATTTTAGGAGCAATCATTTGTTATCTGATTATCTTGATTTTATTGATTTTTAGAATCGGTGAAATCTGGCCATTCTTCCCAATTATTGTGGTCTTGATGATTCTATTTTATTCAATTAAGAGCCATTATAATAATGTTGCCATGCAGTTACGTTTAACAGACGATGTCAAAAATATTCATTACGACGGCAATACGGTTTTGATTTTAGTTGGGAATATCACACAAGCAAGTATTCGTGCCATTAATTACGCCAAAAGTATCGGTCAAACCGTTGTTGCTATGCATGTTTCAACGTTAGAAACCCGTGAAAAAGATTTGGAAATTGAACAAGAATTTAAAACCTATTTCCCAGACGTAACGTTTGTCAATATCGAATCAAACTACCGTGATGTTGTGAAACCAACAATGTCATTCGTTCAAAAAATGAATCGGGAAGCTAAGAAAAACAACCATACCATGACGGTAATTATTCCAAAATTCATTCCAAAACACAGTTGGCAAAATATTCTTCACAACCAAATGAGCTTACGCTTGCGTGCTCGCCTACGCTGGTATGAAGATATTATCATCGCAACGTATTCTTATCATTTGAAAAAATAAATACATAAAGCCCTGAATTTCAGGGTTTTTTTAAAAAAATGAAATAAAAAGTATTGAAACCGTTATTTTTAGGAAAAGAGTCAAAAAATCTTGAAAAAATACGCAAAAACATCACAAAATCATGTCAAATGCGTTGACTTTAGGTATTAAAGTGTTATAATAAATATCAAGAATTCGTTAGTTTAAATCAAACCTGTTATGATTTAAGTTAATGAATCGCCGCCAACCACATTGTTTGCTGAGCTTGACTCCGAGCAGTGTGGTTTATTTTTATGTCGAAATGAAAGGGTAAGTTATGAATATTGAAGAGCTTGACTATCACGAAGAACCGAATAAAGCGACGAATCATATTGTTCTTTTTCAACCACAAATTCCACAAAATACAGGAAATATTGCCAGAACTTGCGCTGCGACAAACGCTCCTTTGCACATTATTCGTCCAATGGGATTCCCAATTGATGACCGTAAAATGAAACGCGCGGGGTTGGATTATTGGGAAAAACTTGATGTGACATTTTATGATAGTTTGGATGAATTTATGGAAAAATGCGATGGTGAGGTTCATTTGATTAGTAAATTTGCCAACAAAGTGTATTCTGATGAAAATTATAACGACGGGAAGCACCATTATTTTCTTTTTGGGCGTGAAGATAAAGGTTTGCCAGAAGAATTTATGCGAGCTAATCCTGAAAAAGCTCTTCGCATTCCGATGAATGATGAACACGTTCGTAGCCTAAACTTATCAAATACTGTTTGTATGATTGTTTATGAAGCTCTTCGTCAGCAAGCTTTTCCGAATTTAGAATTAAGTCATACTTACGCACACGATAAATTAAAATAATTCATATGAAAGCAGTCAAAATGGCTGTTTTTTTGATAATGGCAAGGTTTTTGTGCGAAAAATATTGCATGAATGCTGTTTTTTTGCTATTCTAGAATTGTCTTCAGGGCAGGGTGTAATTCCCGACCGGCGGTAATAATTGCTGAAAATTTTCAACAACTTAGTTTGGTAAGAGAACGAGAGTGATTTAAGTCCGCGAGCTGCAGGGCAGCTGATCTGGTGCGATTCCAGAACCGACAGTATAGTCTGGATGGGAGAAGACTAAGAGTTTGGCTATGCTGTTTTTGTTGTGCTACCATATACTCGAACGCCTTCTTTCAATTTGAGAAAATTGGAGGAACTTTTTTATGCCTGAAACAATGACTAATACGCGTAAAATCGCTCATATTGCGATTTTATCTACACTTTCTTTTTTGCTGATGTATCTTCAGTTTCCACTGATTCCATCAGCTAGTTTTTTACAGTTTGATTTTTCAGTTTTGCCTGTTTTAGTTGGGCTTGTGATGTTTGATTTGAAGAGTGCTTTGGGAATTTTAATTCTTCGTACTCTGCTAAAGCTTTTGCTAAATAACGGTGGTATTTCAACGATTATTGGTTTGCCAATGAATGTCCTTGCTCTAGGTGTTTTTGTAGTAGCGCTAGCTATTCTTTGGAACCAAAAACCAAGCTTGAAAAATTACATACTGGCATCAGTCGTGGGAACGCTTGGCTTAACTGTGGTAATGTTTATGCTGAATTATGTTTACGCTGTGCCACTTTATGCCAAATTTGCGAATTTTGATATTTCTGCTATTTTAGGTTTGGGAAACTATCTCTTTGCCATGGTCATTCCATTTAACCTCATTGAAGGGATTATCTTTTCGGTGACATTCTTTATTTTATATAGTTGTCTTAAACCAATTTTAAAAATAGATTAAGTTGAAAAAATTTTTAATACTTCCCCTAGGTTTCTTGCTTTTCAATTTCTAGACTTAGACCTCAAACCATCCACTGGATGCTTTGAGCTGTCGGCAAGTTTAACAGTCCAGTGGACTGTTAGAGGAAACCAAGGAATTCTTAAAACTTCCGAGACGTCATTTCTCTTATCTGCAACCTTAAACAATCTTCCAGATTGTTTAAGCGGTACAAAGTATTGTTTTGTTGGGAGCAAAATTCGCAAATAATTCTAAAATAAACAGAGAAAATAATTATTTGTAACCTATTTTGGATTAAAAGTGGTTTGTCTATACTCTAAAAGCCAACAATGTGTTGGCTTTTGCTTTACGCTCAAAAATGTTATAGTTTAAGTGGAATGAGGGAAAATAGATGTGGGTTTTATTTGCGATTTTATCGGCAGTATTTGCTGCGTTAACATCTATCTTAGCTAAGATTGGGATAAGTGGTGTCAATTCAAATTTAGCGACAGCTATCAGAACAGTTGTCGTGGTTTTCATGGCTTGGGGAATAGTCTTTATCACAAATGCTCAGAGTGGTATTGGTGATATTAGCCGAAAAAGTTGGTTGTTTTTGATATTGTCTGGGCTTGCTACTGGTGTTTCTTGGTTATTTTATTATCGCGCTTTACAAATGGGCGACGCTTCAAAAGTAGCTTCGATAGATAAATTAAGTGTTGTCATCACCTTGATTTTAGCCTTCATTTTTCTAAATGAACAGCTAACTTTAAAGTCAATGCTTGGGTGTTTGCTGATTGTGGCTGGAAGCCTTTTGATGATTTTGTAAACTGTTTAGAATGATAAATTCCTACAATTTTGCCACAGATTTTTCGAGGATTTATCTGGGATTTGAAAACTAACTAAGGTATAATAGACTTACGACATTTTGATAGAAAAGGTATTGTAATATGAAACATAAACAAAATTATCTTGTAGGAGCTTCATTTTTCCTTGTCATTTTTATGATGTTAGGCTATTTGGTCAAATTCTTTCCTGAGACTTTGGCTGGAATTGACTCAAGCATTCAAACAAGTGTTCGTGGCGACCTTCCTGCCAATGCGACAACTTTCTTTAAAATCGTAACGAATTTTGGACACGAAGTTTTATCTTTGTTTATGTCTTTGCCATTGCTTTTGTATTTTATTTCTGGAAAAAGTGGAAAGCAGAGGCTATTTTGCTAGCTGGAAATTTAGTGTTAATGGGTATTTTTTCAACAGGTTTTAAATACCTTTACAATCGTCCGCGCCCAAGTATCCAGTACTTTATTCCAAAGCCAATGGGACCATCATTTCCTAGTTGGCATTGTGCGGCAACCATGGTCGTTGCTTTGAGTTTGGTTGTGATTATGGAACAACACTTAACCAAGATGATACTTAAACGTTGCTTACAAGTTTTAGTTGTGGTTATTGCTTTGACAACAGCACTTTCAAGAATTTACTTAGGGGTTCATTATCCGTCTGATATTTTGGGAGGCTGGTTACTAGCATTTACTATCGTAGCCGCAACCTATCCATTTTATGACAAAAAACGCTTTGAATGGCGCTTTCAAGGAAAACAAGAGTGAAAAAATTAGAATGAGAGAATAAAAGAAACTGGGGTCATCCCAGTTTCTTTTATAGCTAAGAATACGCTTACGACAAGTGATAAGAGTTTGTTTGTTTTTGGGAAAGTGTTATAATATAAGCTATGAAAAAGCGTTATAATACTTTAAATGATTATTATCGTCAGATTTTGGGGAGAAGATTTTTAAAGTTCCTATCGATGCGGGCTTTGATTGTCCAAATCGAGATGGTACGGTCGCACATGGAGGCTGTACATTTTGCACTGTATCTGGTTCAGGAGATGCGATTGTTGCTCCTGATGCACCAATTCGTGACCAATTTTACAAAGAAATTGATTTCATGCACCGCAAATGGCCAGATGTTAAGAAATACTTGGTTTATTTTCAAAATTTCACAAATACGCATGATACCGTAGATGTCATTCGTGAGCGTTATGAGCAAGCCATTAATGAACCTGGGGTGGTTGGTATCAATATTGGTACGCGTCCAGACTGCCTGCCAGATGAGACGATTGCTTATATTGCTGCGCTTTCTGAGCGTATGCATGTAACGGTTGAGCTTGGTTTGCAAACAACTTATGATGAAACATCCAAAATCATCAATCGCGCGCATACTTATGACCTTTACGTTGAAACGGTTAAACGCTTGCGTCAGTTAGCGCCAAAAGTTGAGATTGTTTCACATTTGATTAATGGTCTGCCTGGCGAAACGCATGACATGATGATTGAAAATGTCAGACGTTGTGTGACAGATAATGAAATTGACGGGATTAAGCTTCATTTATTGCATTTGATGACAAGTACGAAAATGCAACGTGATTACCATGAAGGGCGTTTAAAATTGCTGGGTATGGAAGAATATGTTAATATCATCTGTGACCAACTGGAGATTATTCCTAAAAATATCATTATTCATCGTATTACAGGTGACGCTCCGCGCGATATGCTCATTGGTCCAATGTGGAGTCTTAAAAAATGGGAAGTCTTAAATGCCATTGATCAAGAAATGGAACGCCGTGGTTCTTATCAAGGGTGTAAGCTAGAAAATAAGGAGGTCGTGTTATGATAAAACGTCCTTTGCATTTATCTCATGATTTTTTAGCAGAAGTTTTGGATGAACAAGCTATCGCAGTTGATGCGACCATGGGAAATGGCAATGACACAGCTTTTCTTGCCCAACATGCTAAAGAGGTTTATGCCTTTGATGTGCAAGAACAAGCTTTGCAAAGCACGAAAGAACGTTTAGAAAAACAAGAAATTCACAACGCTCATTTAATTTTGGATGGGCATCAACATATTGACCATTATGTGAATCAACCAATTCGCGCAGCTATTTTCAATTTAGGGTATTTGCCAAGTGCTGATAAAACGGTTATCACTAAACCTGACACAACCTTGATTGCTGTGGAGAAAATTTTAGAAAAGCTTGAGGTTGGTGGTCGCTTAGCTATCATGATTTACTATGGACATGAGGGTGGCGACATGGAAAAAGATGCTGTGCTAGAATATGTCAATCAGCTAGACCAAAGGCTTTTTACCGCCATGCTGTATCAACCTTTAAACCAAATTAATCAACCACCATTTTAGTGATGATTGAAAATTAAAACAGTCGAAAGAGAGTTAAGCATTATGCAAACCGTAGCGGTTCGTGAAAAATTACATCAAATGCATCAAAAATATTTAGATGACGCAAACACTAAACCGTGTGCCAAGTTGTCAGAAGAAGATGCAGAGAAAATCTTGACAATTAAGAAAAAGTTAGCTAGTCTTGAAAAAGAACGTTGCGTACGACTTCGTGATCGTAAAGATGTTACGGCTATTGATCAAAAAATTGCCAAGCAAAAAGAACGTTTTACTGTTTATTGCCGCCAAAAACAACGATAAGGAGTGATGGTTTATCGAGAGTTCTATCCTTGTTATAGCATTTTTATTAATGCTTATTGTTTCCAACGTCATTAATCGTCTTTATCCTAAATTGCCTTTACCTTTTATCCAAATTGTTTTGGGAATTTTGGTGGGTGTTTTAGCAAAAGAGACGACACTCACTTTAGATTCAGAGCTATTTCTGGCTTTGGTAATTGCACCGCTTAATTTTAGAGAGGGGCAAGAAAGTGATGTGACGACCTTTGTCAAATACAAGTCGATTGTGGCTTATCTGATTTTGCCAACTGTTTTGATAACAATGCTGACAGTTGGTTATGTGACTGGTAAGTTATTGCCTGTTGATGTCCCCTTGGCTGCTAGTTTTGCTTGGGAGCAGCGCTTGCTCCGACAGATGCCGTTGCGTTTTTATCAATTGCAAAACGGTTTAAATTTCCAAAGCGAGTCGAATCCATTTTGACAATAGAAGGCTTTTGAATGATGCCAGCGGTTTGATTTCTTTCCAATTTGCTGTGACGGCTTTGACTACTGGAGCCTTTTCTTTGCTTACTGCGAGCTTTAGTCTGTTTTGGGCAATTATTGGTGGAATGTTGGTCGGGCTATTTTTTGCCTTGTTAAATCGAGGAGTCATGGCTTTTCTTGAAAAAATTGACGTCGCTGATGTGACAGGGGCTCTCTTATTGGAATTATCATTGCCGATTGTGTCATACTTTGTTGCCAGTCTTTTTGGTGTATCGGGTATCATTGCTGTCGTGATTGCTGGATTATCACAAGCCAGTCGCTTCAAACGAATTCGCTTATTTGATGCTGAGGTGGACCGTGTCAGCCAGATTATTTGGGAGACGGTCAGCTTCATCTTAAATGGCTTTGTCTTTATCGTTTTTGGCTATGAATTGACACGTATTGTTGAGCCTGCTTTGACCAATCCTTTGGTTAATAATTATCGTCTTGCGGCGATTGTGTTAATCGTGACAGCTTTGCTCTTTTTAGTTCGATTTGTCATGGTTGGGCTTTATTATATTCTCCATTATCGTAAAGAAAAACGTTTCAGTAAATCACTATTGAGGGAGGTTTTACTGTTAACTTTTTCTGGTGTGAAAGGGACGGTATCAATCGCGACAATTTTGCTATTGCCGCAGTTTGAAAGTTACGCCTATAGCTTGATTTTATTTACTGTAGCAGCGGTGACTTTGTTAAGTTTTCTAATTGGAGTATTTGTTTTACCACACTTGGCACAAAACTCTGATGATACTGATACTACCGATTATGTCACTCAAATTGCTATTTTAAATGAAGTGGTTAAGACATTGGAGCAAGATTTAAAAGAAGTCAAGAACAAAGGTCCACTTTATGCAGCCATTGATAATTACAATGGGCGTATTGAGCACTTAATTTTGGAACAAGAGCGACTATTGTCAAAAAAGAATTGGCTTACTTGCGCTTGATGATTCTTGGAATTGAAAGCGATGGTTTAGAGCATGCTTTTTCAGAAGGCAAAATAGAATTAGTTGAATACCGTTTGTATCAACGTTATTTGCAAAATTTGGAACGTCAGATTAATCGCGGTTTTATTTCAACGTTTAGTTATTTCTTCACGATTAGCATGCGAGTGATTCGTCGCTTAGTTCGTGAAAGCCTTAGTTTTTGGCCGACTATCCGTCACTTTCTTTCTGGAAAATCACGCGAAATTAAATTGACAGAAGATAACCGTGACGCTTGACAGAGCTTTATTTAAGCAATACGGAGCTGGTGTTAGAAGGGTTACAAGATTTGGAAGGCATTTATAATTCTGAGCTGATTGGCTTTCTTCAAAGGTCACGCCTACAAGAAGCTAATATCATTGAATCGGGCGTCTTTGTTGAACGTGTCATTGCTCATATGAAACCTGATAATATTGATGAAATGTTGCGAGGGTATTATCTTGAGCGTAAAGTGATTGCTGAATATGAAATGCGTGGAGACATTACATCAAGCTACGCAACCTTCCTACGCCGCAATGTCAATAAACTCGAAAGTTATTCGTTAAAAGATGACTATGGAACACTACCATATAATTACTTTATTATAAAATGACCCCTAGAACAAAAATGTCCTAGGGGTTTTACTGTTATGATTTAAATTCAGGTTTGATGTAAATGCGTTCGTCGCCTAGTGGGATGATTGAGACGGTTTGGTCATAGAAATCGGTTAAAATGTCCTCAGTCAAAACATCATTTTTAGGACCTTGGACAATGATTTCTCCTTTTTTCAGCAACAAGACATGAGTTATTGATCGTGTAATTTCTTCGGCATGGTGTGTTACGTAGAGAATTGTTGGAGCATTAGGAAGGCTTGTGATTTGCTTAATCTGTGTCAATAGTTTTTCACGCGCAAACAAATCAAGCCCACTTGTAGCCTCATCTAAAATCAAAATTTCAGGATTTTCCATTAAACTACGTGCGATAAGGAGCAGTTGTTTTTCACCTTGTGACAGACTAGCATAAATACGTCCAAGCAGATGTTCGCCACCAATTGAAATCAACATTTGTCGTGCTTCATCAAGTTCTTTTTCACCGTATTCTTTGTAAAGAATGCTTGATTTGTATTTCCCAGTCAAAACGATTTTTTCGGCAAGCATATTTGCTGGAAGTCGCTCAGCAATAAATGAGCCAACGATACCAATTTGGTACGAATATCGCTAATATCAGTACCACCAAATGGTGTTCCTAGGACTTCCACCTCACCGTCTGTTTTCCAATATTCAGCCATGATAAGCTTTAAAAGTGTTGTCTTACCAGAACCATTCAATCCTAAAATAGCCCAATGTTCCCCCTTGTTAACTGCCCAGTTAAGATTTTTTAATAATAATTTATGTTGACGTTCTAAGCTGACATTTTTTAGTTTTACTTGTAACATCTGGAGACCTCCATTGTGTTTTTAATAATTATTATATCATTTTTCTGAAAATTTCGATATTTTAGTTTGGCATATGTAAAATATGGATGATATAGCTATCAGAATGTAAATAAATCTACTTTTAACCGAAATAAGTTATAAGTAATTATTACTTCCGTTTAATTTCAGAATTATTTGCGATCCTTGTCCCCAATAAAGCGATACTTTGTGCCGCTTAAACAATCTGGGAGATTGTTTAAGGTTTCAGATTGGGAATTTTTTGGTTTCCTCTAACAGTCTACTGAATTGTTAGGACTGCCGATGGTTCAAAGCCTCTAGTGGATGGTTGAGGTTTAAGCCTAGAAATTGAAGAGCGAGGAATTCTAAGGAAAGTATCAAAAAGACTTTTTCTTCAGTTTAACATCTGATAGAGCTGTTTGCCTATTACATAAATGCAAAAATATGCTATAATGTAATTACTGTACTATTTTGTCGTGGAGAATAAAATCTTACCATAATAGATATTTGAAGAATAGGAGTAGAATTGATATGGAAGACCCCAGTCAGAATTTAATTTTGCAATTTGTTTTATTATTAATTTTGACCTTGCTAAATGCTTTTTTCTCAGCTTCTGAGATGGCATTAGTTTCCCTTAATCGTTCACGTGTTGAACAAAAAGCAGAAGAAGGCGATAAGAAATTCATTCGTCTATTGTCTGTTTTGGAAAATCCTAATAATTTTTTATCAACGATTCAAGTTGGTATCACCTTTATCAGTCTCTTACAGGGGGCTAGCTTATCCGCCTCTCTTGGAGGTGTTATTGCTTCTTGGTTTGGAGGATTTTGTTTGGGCTCAGACAGCAGGTAGTGTTATTTCCCTTGTCTTTTTGACTATATTTCCATTGTTCTTGGTGAGCTTTATCCAAAACGTATTGCCATGAATCTCAAGGAAAATCTGGCTGTTATCTCTGCCCCTGTTATCATTTTTCTTGGAAAAAATTGTTAGTCCTTTTGTTTGGCTCTTATCAGCGTCAACCAATCTTCTCTCACGTATTACGCCAATGCAATTTGATGATGCGGACGAAAAAATGACCCGTGATGAAATTGAATACATGCTGTCAAATAGTGAAGAAACTCTAGATGCTGAAGAAATTGAGATGTTACAAGGTATCTTTTCGCTCGACGAATTAATGGCGCGTGAAGTTATGGTTCCAAGAACAGACGCTTTCATGATTGACATCAATGATGATACACAAGAAAATATTCAAGAAATTCTCAAACAGAATTTTTCACGTATTCCTGTCTATGATGATGATAAGGATAAGATTGTTGGTGTACTTCACACCAAACGCCTGCTGGACGCTGGTTTCCGTGATGGTTTTGACAATATTGTCTTGCGTAAGATTTTGCAAGAACCGCTCTTTGTTCCAGAAACGATTTTTGTGGACGATTTGTTACGCCAATTGAGAAATACCCAAAATCAAATGGCAATTTTGTTGGACGAATATGGTGGCGTTGCAGGTATTGTCACACTTGAGGATTTGCTTGAAGAAATCGTCGGAGAAATCGACGACGAAACAGATAAAGCAGAGCAATTTGTCCGTGAAATTGGTGAACATACTTATATTGTTCTTGGGACAATGACCATCAACGAATTTAATGACTATTTTGACGTCGATCTTGAAAGTGATGATGTGGATACTATTGCTGGTTACTACCTAACTGGTGTGGGAAATATTCCGGACCAAGATAGTCGTGAAACATTTGAAGTGGATACGAAAGAAAAACACCTTGCTTTGACAAATGATAAAGTTAAAGATGGACGTGTTACAAAACTGAAAGTTATTTTTTCTGATATAGAACAGAGTATTGAAGAAGACTAAGCTAATCTTAGTCTTTTTTCCTTTAGAAAATGTTATAATGAAAGCAGAAAAAACGGTTACAAAGGAAGAAAAAAATGACTGAAATTGATTACGGAAAAGTAACTGGGATGATTCACTCAACAGAAAGTTTTGGCTCTGTGGACGGTCCAGGGATTCGGTTTGTAATTTTTATGCAGGGCTGCAAGATGCGCTGTCAATATTGCCACAATCCAGACACTTGGGCTATGGAAACCAATAAATCGCAAGAACGCACAGTTGATGATGTATTGGCTGAAGCTTTGCGTTACAAGCATTTCTGGGGAAACAATGGTGGCATTACCGTATCAGGTGGTGAAGCCATGTTACAGATTGAATTTGTCACAGCACTTTTCACAAAAGCAAAAGAATTGGGAATCCATTGCACGCTAGATACTTGTGGTTTTGCTTTTCGTGACACACCAGAATACCATGAAATTGTGGATAAATTGTTAGCAGTAACAGATTTGGTTCTTTTAGATTTGAAAGAAATTAATCCTAAACAACATATTGTTGTGACACGTCAGCCAAATACTAATATTTTGGCATTTGCGCGTTATTTATCTGATAAGGGTATTCCTGTTTGGATTCGTCACGTTTTGGTACCTGGATTAACTGATTTTGATGATGATTTGGTTGAACTTGGTAAATTTGTCGCAACGTTGAAAAATGTGGATAAATTTGAAATTCTTCCTTATCATACCTTGGGTGAATTTAAATGGCATGAGCTTGGCATTCCATATACTTTGGAGGGCGTTAAACCTCCAACGAAAGAACGTGTGCAAAATGCCAAAGACCTGATGCATACAGAATCTTACACCGAATACATGAAACGGATTCATCAGTAAAAATATTGACATTAGCTTGAAACTTTGGTAAGCTCTAGCATAAGGTGGAATCTATGAACAGTTACAAAGTTTTAAAATTTGACGACGAATTCGTTTACTTGATGCAAGACGGAAAAATAAAAAAGCTTGCGCGTGATTTATTTGATTTTGACATAAAACTAGGAGACAAGGTTGACTATATTCAAGACGGGGACATTGTCCTTGTCTTGCCAAATCAAGATGAGGCGACTTTTGATTTAGATGATGACAAGTCTGTAAAATCTGGGCTATTACAAGGTATCTTGAACCTTTTTCTAGAAACATTGTCTATCCATAATAATGACCTAGGTAATCTGAAAAAAATTTTTTCTCAATTATTGGTGACGCTTTTTATGGCTTGGAGTTTACTTGGTGTCATTGCGATTGAAATCTTACTCTTGATTGAATCGCTTATTACATTTATTTGGCGTTTGCTCGTCAAAGGTGTGAAGAAATTGCATATTGTGGATAATAGCCGAAAGTACATGGCTTATCGCAAAGAACAAGAAGCTATCCGCAATCAAGAAAATCGTGAAGAAGAAGAACGCTTGTTACGCTTAGCCTTAGAGCAAGAAAAAACTGCAAAAGCAGAAGCCGCTAAGGACGATTCTTCTGATAATGAAATGCCAGATGTCGAAAACATCAGCAATGATTTCAAACAAAACACGACAGAAAAAGACTAAAGTAAAAGCATTTTTATCAGTAATTAACAATAATTAGTGATAAAGTGCTCTTTTTTGTGTTATTATTGCGATAAAAGCAGCTACTGACTTTGCTATCTCCTTTAAATTTTGCTAAAATAAGAATAAATAATTATTATGAGGTAGAAAACATGTCTAAAATTTTAGTTTTTGGTCACCAAAATCCAGACTCTGATGCTATCGGTTCATCAGTTGCTTATGCTTATTTGAAACGTGAACTTGGTGTTGATGCTGAAGCTGTTGCTCTTGGAACACCTAATGAAGAAACAACTTTCGCTTTGAATTACTTTGGCGTAGAAGCACCACGTGTTGTTGAATCAGCAAAAGCTGAAGGGGCTGACCAAGTTATTTTGACAGACCACAACGAATTCCAACAATCAATCTCTGATATTCGTGACGTTGAAGTTATCGAAGTTGTTGATCACCACCGTGTTGCAAATTTTGAAACAGCTAACCCACTTTACATGCGTTTAGAACCAGTTGGTTCAGCTTCATCAATCGTTTACCGCCTATACAAAGAAAATAACGTTGTTATTCCTAAAGAAATGGCTGGTTTGCTTTTGTCTGGTTTGATTTCAGATACACTTCTTCTTAAATCACCAACAACTCACTCAACTGACCCAGCTGTTGCTGCTGACTTGGCAGAAATCGCAGGTGTAAACCTTGAAGAATATGGTTTGGCATTGCTTAAAGCTGGTACAAACTTGGCAACAAAATCTGCTGAAGAATTGATTGACATTGACGCTAAAACATTTGAACTTAATGGAAACCAAGTTCGTGTAGCACAAGTTAACACAGTTGATATTAACGAAGTTCTTGAACGCCAAGCAGAAATCGAAGCAGCTATTACAGCAGCAAATACTGCAAATGGTTACTCTGACTTTGTACTTATGATTACTGATATTCTTAACTCAAACTCAGAAATCTTGGCACTTGGTTCAAACATTGACAAAGTTGAAGCTGCCTTCAACTTCAAACTTGAAAACAACCACGCATTCCTTGCAGGTGCTGTTTCACGTAAAAAACAAGTTGTCCCACAATTAACAGAGAGCTTCAACGCTTAATTAATAAGGGATAATAAAAAAGCGACGTGAGTCGTCTAAAAATCTTAGAATTTTATATTAAAACTAAAGTGAGATAATTATTGTATCTCGCTTTTTTTCTGGGTTTGTCCCATAATTTTTAACGTTTTTAGAAAGTTACTATAATCTATTCAGAGGAGCATTTGTTATGATATAATGAGTATAAAGCGAAAGAAAAATGAGGGATTATTATGAAAAAAGCTTGTTTTATTTTTTCTTGTTTATTATTAGTAGGCTGTCATCAGGAATCAAATAATACTAAAACAACGCAAAGTAGTGAGAGAATAACAAACTTCTAGCAGTAGTAATATATCATCACAAGAAGAGAGTAAAGATTATAGTGAATGGTACCTAAATTATAAGTATTATTATGTTCAATCTAATACATCATCATTAATGGTTGGAGGCTTGTCATTAAATAATGATGGTACCGCAATATTATATAGATCTGGTGCAGAGCTAATGGCATATAATCAAGGAAGTCCTCTGATAGGGACATACACAATCGAAGAGTATAAAGGATCGGATTCTATTCAAACCTATGTCACTTCGGGAAATATGACCGTAAATGGTGAAGAACCTAGTCGAACAGCAGTTATGCCGAGTATTAAGATTGTAATTAATATTTCTTCTGAAGACATTCAGCGAGTTAATGGTACAGTTGAATTTTCAGAAGATCAAACGACAGAGGTATTATATGGCTATACCAATGATGAAGGAAATAAAGTATTGACAACAGGAGAAGGAAATCAGTCAGCAATACAGGTTTATTTTCACGGAAAACCTAATAAAACAGAATATGTTGTTAATGCAGATGAGGTAAATTTGCGTTCTAAACCAAGCTTAAATTCCGATATTATTGATTCAAGACGAAAGGGTGATATTATCCAAGTATCTGATTGCGTTAATGGTGATAAGTATAATGATATTTCAAGTTGGTGGGAAGTATCTGTTGATGGAAAAATATGTTATGTTTGGTCGGGTGCGCTACAAATAAAATCAGCATATGATTATGAACAACAATCTGTAAATGATATTGATTTATCTGCAATCAGTAAAGGTGATTATGAATCGTTAGTGGGAACATGGGTTAATGGTAGAGGTGATACTCTTGTCATTCAAGCAGATGGATCTGTTGTCAGTACAGTAAGCGGAAGGACGGGCGAAGGAAGTTTGGGAGGTGCTTTTAGATATGAAAGTGATGGTGTTCCTTATATTGGAATGAGTAATGGCTATATGGGAGGTTTAATAGCATTACTTAAAATTGGTTTTAAAACAGAAGGTGACAATTCAGATACTTCTAAACCACGAATTGTACCAACACAGAATGGTGTGTATAATTTATCGAGTGATGCTTATTATTATCGTCAATAATAATGTAATATTTTTATAGGAGTATTAAGGAAAGGTCAGTTTATGAAAAAGCTTGTTTTACTAGGTACTATGATTTTATTATTGTCAGGGTGTTCTAAAAAGAGTGATAGTCGAAGTGTAAGTGGTAGTTGGAACACAAACTCGAGTGAGACGATTAGTTCTAGCAGTTCAACTGTATCACAGACAGAAAGTAATGAGGAAGTAACAAGTAATAATAATATTTATGACGTTGTACTAGAGAAACTTAGAAATGATACCAGTGAGAGCCCTGCGACACATTATGCTTATTATGATATTGATGGAAATGGACAGGATGAACTATTTTCTGGGCGGTATTGGGAGTCTACGGGAACAATTGAATTCGCCGCTCTTTATTATGATAATAACGGTGTTGCTGATTATTTGGCACAAAGTTATGTTGCGTCAGCTGGTGGTTATAGAGAAGCTGCAAATATTTATACAGATGGAACGGTTATTACAGCTAAGTGGATGTCAACAGGAACTCAAATGGAAGACACTCAATATCAACTGAGAGCAGACAATAGCGGTGTTGATGTAATAAAAAATGCTAATGTACCTATTGGGAGAGATGTAGAGTTGTCGGATTACTTTGACATCAAGGGGAAAAAAGAGTTTGATTTTAGTATTTTGGATTGGCAACCTTTGGCATCAGAACAGACTTCTTCAGGTGATTTAAATATTGACCAGATACTTAATGGAGATTATACATCATTAGCAGGAACATGGAAAAATGGTAGAGGGCAAACTTTTGAATTTAGTGATGAAGGAATGCTTGAAGGAATGAATATTAGTTCGCCACGAGAAAGTTCTTATGGAACAGTTACCTTAGCATGTGGTGCAGCTAACGGTGCACCCGGTGGATTTGCTATTGAAGTTTACCCTACTGGTGTCAAAAATCCCAAAGGAGATCATTCGGATTCTTCCCAATCAAGGTTGATTGCTGGGCAACAATTTATTGACTTTCCTGCAGAAGCATATTATTATAGAGAATAACAAAACAAAAGCAAACGAATCGTTGGTTTGATTGGTTTGCTTTTTATTTTTGGGATGTTATTCTTGATCACGGATAAAGGTGAGGGTTTGGTCTTGGGATAATTCTGGTGAGAATTGGAAGCCGTCAAAGGTTAGGTGTTTGATTTGCTCAATGGTTTCCATTTGCTTTTCAGCCATTAGTGAGAGCAACGACCACGTCCTTTTTTAGAAATGGTTGAATGAACTTTTGGCTTTCCGTTTCTATTTTCCATAAAGACAATTTTAACCATGCGTTTGCGGATATTTGGAGAGAAAACTTGCTCAAATTCTGATGACAGTAGTGAAATGATGAGTTCGTCATCTTGGACTTCTTCGTCGTATTGTTGTCTCCAAAATTGTTTTAATGATGTGTTGTCAATTTTGAGATTTCCTTGAAAATCAAGGCGATGTGGTGCGATGAACGTCATGGGACTGATTAAACCGTATAAGGCAGTAGCGATACGAAGGTGGTTATCAAGATAATGTCGCTCCGCTTCGGTTACCTGAGTTCGTTTCATATACCGATACATGAGACCGTCATATAACAGCCATGCGGGATAGGTTTTGGCTTGTTTATCCGCTAGACGTTGCCAACGTGTCCATTCTTGGTCAGCTTTACTTGAATTGATTTTGTAGAAATTAGCCAAATTTTCGGCGGGGTATTCTTGTAAGGTTTTGAGCACTGCTTGGCTCTGGGCAGATAATGGTTGGCTTGGAAAAGCATCTTGGTTGGTATGTAATTCTTTGGCGTTAGGAATTAATATTTTCATACTGGCATTATAGCATAGACCTCAAAAATTCTTCAAAGATAAAAACTTATTAAAAAGTGAAGCTTATCTTCTTATAGCAGTCGTTCTTGTTTTTTGTTACAATAAAGCTATGAATATTCAAGAATTGCGAGCTGGCGATTTGCTTTTTATGTACGGAATTTCCGATATGTCGCAAGCTATCCAGAAAGCAACTGGACAATATAGCCACGTTGCTATTTATTTTGACTCAATGCTTTATCACGCCACCAAGGATAAAGGTGTCATTAAACAGCAGTTAAGGGAATTTTTGAAAACGAAGCAGCATAGGATTTTTGTTTACCGTTATCCTAGGATTAAGCTGATCAGGTTCAGGCAGCAGCGGAGCATTTGCTGGGCAGACCTTACAATCACAGTTTCTATCCAGATAATGGTTCTTATTATTGCTCACAATATATTGCGGATATTTTGCCGATTTTTGAAACGATTCCCATGCAGTTTGGTGATGACAAGCATACGATTTCTGAGTTTTGGCAGCAATATTATGATGAGCTTGGAGTGGCTGTTCCGTTAAATCAATCTGGGACTAACCCTAGTCAATTGGCACAGTCCGAGAATTTGCAGTATTTAGGAGAATTACATGATTAACATTTTTAATCCAGATAAATTAACCAGACAAGCTTTTTTTCAAGACTTGATTAATTTTCTTTATCAAACAGATGATGTGACCTTACGCCAAATCAAGGCAAACTTTCCAGAAGTTCCCAAAATTGACCGTTTGATTGAGGAATACGTGCAAGCAGGCTACATTATTCGTGACAATAAACGCTATACGATTGGTTTTGACTTGCTTGATAGCCTAGAAAATGTTAGTTTAGACAGTCAACTTTTTGTAGATGACCAAAGTGCTATCTATGAGGACTTGATGGCTCTGACTTTTGAAACACGTTTGACAAATGAGGCTAATGATTTGGTGCTTGTTGAAAAAACAAGTATCGCTCGTAGTGAGTTAACCTTGTCAAATTATTTCTTCAAATTAGCAGATAATTTACCAATGTCTAAAGCGCAAGAACCTTTGTATGACTTGCTTGGAGACGTCAATCCACAATACGCTTTGAAATATATGACAACATTTTTGTTAAAATTTGGTCGTAAGGACGAAGTTGCCCAAAAACGCCCAGATATTTTTGTAGAAACGTTGGAAAAATTGGATTATATCCGAAAAAATGACCAAGGGAAGTACGAATTGAACATGCTTTTTGACAAAGAAAACTTGATTTTTACCAGTAAAGCTTAAAAAAACAGTCCAGTGGACTGTTTTTCACGAGCTTGAAAATAGAAAATCGAGTTAAGTCCAGCGGACTGTTTTTTCATGAGCCTGAAAATTAAAAATCGAGTTAAGTCCATTGGACAATTCACGTTGTTTTTATCATTAGATAGAGAAAATAAGGAGCTCCGATAACGGCAACGACAAGTCCTGTTGGAATTCCTGTGCCAACTAAGCAAACACGTCCAATTGTCATCGGCGATTAAAAAGATAATCATTCCGATGAGCAGACTAGACGGAAGCTGATGCGGTGGTCAGCTTCCTAATAATTGGCGCGTGATGTGACCAGCAAGCAGACCGATAAATGTAATATTGCCCACAAGAACAACACTAAGCGCCGCCAAGGCAGTCGAGAGTATTAGTGTGCAGAGACGTTCTCGTTTTAGATTTAAACCTAAAGTGATAGCTGTTTCTTCGTTAAGGCTCATAATATTTAGTGCATAACTTCGACTGTAAGTTAGTAGCCAAGTGACTAATAGCGGCGGTGCTAAAATCATCAATGTCTGCCAATTGCCACCACTTACTTTTCCGCTTAGCCATGAGACGATATAATCCGTCTTACTCGTATCAAGGTTAGCAATGATTGAAATCATGATGCCTGAAAGCAAGCTAGAAATCCCAACACCTGTAATGATAAGGCGTGTCGGACTAATCGGCTGATTTTTCTGACGTGAAACAAAATAAACAGTACAAATGGTCAGAATACCACCTAACATGGCTAAAAATGGCATAAGCGCAATCATCATGGAATTGGTAACATCCAAAAGCCCAACCATAATCGCAATCACGAGCCAGCTCCTGCATTTATTCCTAAAATACCTGAATCGGCTAAGGGATTTTTAGTGAGTGTTTGAAGCAACACACCTGACATGGCAAGCGAACCGCCACCGAGCATACAAGCCAAAATGCGTGGTAGTCTGATTTGCGTGACAATGAAAGACATGGTTGCATCTGATTTTCCTAAAAAGACCTTGCAAACCTCTAGAAGTGAGGAATTAGCATATCCTAGAGATAAGGATAGCAGGAAAATAAGACATAACAGAAAAATGAGAACACTGAAATGACAAGCTACTTTCTTTCCAGATGTCATAAATTTTCCCCCTTTCGCACCAACCACAGAAAGCATGGTAAGCCAACAATACTAACAACCGCACTAACTGGCGTTTCTGCTGGCGGATTGATTGTACGGCAAATCAAATCGACCCAAAGCATAAAAGTGCTCCCAGCAAATGCTGTTAAAGGAAGGATAATCCGATAATCTTTCGCCACAAACATTTTGATAAAATGAGGAATGATAAGCCCGACAAATGCAATGCTGCCAACAAGAGCCACGGCGCAGCCGATAAGATAACCACAATAGCAAGGAAAGTCATGGTCATGGCAAAAGTTCGTTGCCCCAGAGCTTTAGCAACTGTTTCATCAAGACTTAGAATGGTTAATTGACGCGCAAAAAGCTGCGCTAATAGCAATCCAAGGATAATAAAAGGTGCAATAATTCCCAACATTTTCCAATTTATTTGTGCTAAGCCACCAGATTGCCAACCGATAACTGCTTTTGACAAATCAAAATACAGCGTTATTGCCTGACCAAGTGATGAAAATAGGGTTGAAATCATAGCACCTGCTAAAATGAGTCGAAGTTGTTGGTATCCTTTTCGAGGATGATAAGCTATTCCAAATACTAAAATAGCAGCTAAAATCGCACCAAACAGACAAATGATTAAAATCAAACTGTAATGCATACTACCAAAAATGGCATAACCTACAATCAAGGCTAAACCAGCACCAGCATTAATGCCAAGCAAACTAGGTCAGCAATAGGATTACGAGTAACGCCTTGAATAATGCTACCAGCTTGTGCCATGGCAGCCCCAACTAAAATAGCAGCAATGGTTCTTGGAAGCCGCAAATCAAAAATCACATCTTGTAAGTTAGAATCAGTTAAAGGGTGTCTAAAAACACTCATTAATTGAGCATTAGAATAAGCTACCGCACCAAAGCGAAGGCTTAAATACCAACCAAGGATAAAAAGAAAACATAGGCTGAAAAAAAGAAGCCACGCTCTTAAACGTTTATTTTTTTGAAAAAGAAGGTACAGTTGTTTCATTGTCTTTCCCTTTCAGAGAAATCAGCGAAAACTGCCTAGCGTATGGATTGCAGGCAGTTCTCAGCTGGTAAATGAGTTTAACTATTAGCTTGCTTGATTGCTGATACAAAAGCATCCAGCTGTTTATCAAGCGACATTGGGTCTGAGAAGTAGAAGAGGCTTTCATCAACTTCTAAAACGTGATTATTTTTCACAGCAGAAATATTGTTCCAAACATCGCTTTCTTTTAGGGAAGCTGCCGCTTCTTTAGTGTCGTCACTAACATTAAGAACAACGTAGTCTCCGATATAATCTCCAAGAACTTCTTGTGAAATGCCAAACCAGCCAGCAGGGAAAACATCATCTTGGACTTTTTGTGGTGCAGCATAACCAAGCGAATCATAAATCAACTCACCACCACGTCCCCAGTTATTACCATAAAGGTAGATATCTTTGTCGTAAAAATCCATAACCGTAAAAGTCGTTGATGAATCAATGTATTGACTCAGTTCTTCTTTAGCTTCAGCAGTTTTAGTTTCCCAGTTATCAAGCCATTCTTGGGCTTCATCTTCTTTATCAAAAACTTTTCCGAGATTAGTCATCATTTCCAAATAATCACTTTTACCGTATTCAATGACTAAAACAGGAGCAATTGCTTTCAAATCATCAAGATTTTCATCTGTTGAAAAAAGCAATGATAAGGTCTGGTTTTTGGGCAGCAATAGCTTCGGTATCATCTGATGTTAATTGGACAGCGTCAGCTACTTGATCACCAAAAGCAGGGCTATTTTTTTCTAAATCAAGTGAATAACTTGAAACATTGACACCGAGTTCTAATAAATAACCTGTGTATGAGTAGGCAAAATTAATGACCTTTTGAGGATTTTTAGGAATATCTCCTTCATAAGAAAATCCAGTAATTTTAGGCATGCTAGATAATTCGGTATTATCTGAAGTTGATGATGTATTATGGCAAGCAACGAGTAAAAATGTTGCTAGAAAAGTCGTTAAAACGGCGAAAAACTTTTTCATGTCTATTCTCCTAATAAAAATCTATGTTAGCTGATAAGTCAGCAAAATAGGACGATTGTGGATAGGGTCTTGAACGATATGGGCTTCGATATTAAAAATATCACGTAAAATGTCTGCTGTCATGATGTCTTGAACCTTACTGTGATATTTAATCGCGCCAGCTTTCATGGCAATCAATTCGTCAGAAAAACGTGCTGATAAGTTCAAATCGTGCAAAACCATAATAATAGTTTTCTGGGTATCTTGGTTAAGTTTTTGGAGTAATTCCAAGATTTCCAGCTGGTGGTTCATATCTAGATAAGTTGTTGGCTCGTCTAAAAAAAATAGTATCTGTGTCTTGAGCTAAAGCCATAGCAATCCAAACACGTTGACGTTGACCACCTGAAAGCGAATCAACTTTTTCATTGGCAAATTCAACAACTTTGGTTATTTCCATTGCCCAGTTGATTTTTTCCTTGTCTGTGTCGCTTAAACTTCCCAAATAGTTTTGATGTGGAAAGCGACCGTATGAGACAAGCTCATAAACTGAAATCCCTTCAGTCGCTTCAAGCATTTGGGGGAGTAGTGCTAACTTTTTGGCAATTTCTTTAGTTGGTAAATGAGCAATTGCTTCTCCGTCAACAAATACTTGACCAGCTTTAAGGGCATGAATGCGTGTTAAAGCTTTTAATAAAGTTGATTTACCACAGCCATTGGCACCGATAATTGTCGTGATTTTTTGTTTTGCTATGGTGACAGATAAGTCATTGATAATCACTTTATCATCGTAAGCTACTGAGATGTTTTCAGCGTAAATATCTGACATAATCGACCTCCTTTCAAAATGATTTTAGGGGAATTTTTCTTCCCAAAAACAAGTCCCTAAATCGAGAATTGTTTTTTTTATTGTAACAAGAAAAAAGACCTCTGAAAAAGCCTTTTTTTTGAATATTTTTTATATTATTTAAAA